>MAAB01007621.1_pt1 | contig 14626 bp, 9 predicted proteins | sample 1115991 | NCBI WGS metagenome assembly MAAB01 (sample SAMN04961124, study PRJNA320927) | seawater metagenome | isolation source: sample BD02T18 sea water enriched with oil for 18 days | place: USA:Gulf of Mexico | collected 2013-07-27
GCGGCGCTGCGTTCAGAGCTGCAATGGATGACGGCTTTAAATGAATCAGACTACCTCATATCTACGCCAAAAATCATACCTAGTCATGAAGGTGAACTCATGCAAGTTGTCAGTGTCGAGGGTGTGCCTGAGCCTCGCCAAGTTGATATTTTGTCCTGGGTTGACGGTGCTCCTATTGGCACTATTGAAAGTGGCGGATCTGGTGTTGGTGACGCAGTAGAAAACTATTTTCAGGTGGGTGAATTGATAGCACAGATGCACAGCTTTACTCAGCAATGGTCTTTGCCAGAGGGCTTTGAACGTCACGCTTGGGATGAAAAAGCATTTATTGGAGATCAGCCTCTATGGGGTAAATACTGGCAGCTAACAGAGCTTAACGAGCAACAATGTGAGCTATTATTTAGAGCCGCATATAAAGCTCAGAGTGATCTCGCTGAGTTTGGTAAAGAGAATGACCGCTATGGCTTGATCCATGCCGATTCACTACCAGAAAATTTTTTATTGGATAATGATGGCTCTATTCGAGTTATTGACTTTGATGATGGTGGTTTTGGTTGGCACATGTTTGAATTTGCTACGGCATTATTTTTTCATTTTGGAACAGAAAATTTTGATGATTTACTCAGCGCCATGGTTGAAGGCTACCGGAAACATCGAGAACTTTCTGATGAACAACTTAACAAATTTACGCTATTTATGTTTTTGCGAGGACTAACCTATCTTGGTTGGGTTCACACCCGCAAAGACAGCGTATCTTGCTGAAAATTGATTATTACAACAAAGTCAGAATAATCTCGCTATTGTTTAGAGCGAGAATACCAAAGAGTGAATTTCATTACCTGTTAGGATCAACCTTTATGTTTGAGCAACAATTTTCATCTAACAAGGCTATTTTTGCAGCTTGTTTGTTATCTGCAGCTGGAGCCCTTGTTTTTAACGCCTTTCCTCAGGTATTAACCGCCATTGCTATCCGGTTTCAATTGGGCGAAGCGCAAGTTGGTTCATTAATTAGTGCTTATATGGGCGCTTTTGCTTTGCTAGCTTTATTTGCACCTTTATGGATGAAAGCCTTACCTTGGAAACCTACGGCTATTGTCGCTTATATTGTCCTTGGCATGGGTGTTGTGGTGTTGCAACAAGGCGGTCAAGGCCTTGTTGGTACTGGCATGTTTATCATGGGTTTAGGAGCCAGCGTTTTATTTACCATTAGTGTCGGTGTTATATCAGTAGCTCGTGATCCTGATCGTGGTTTCGGCTTTAAATTAACCGCCGAGATGATCCTCGGCGCCGTATTGATTTTTGTTGTGGCAGGATTAGTGGCCAAGCAATTCGGCTACAGTGGTTTTATTTACGGTCTTTTGTTTTTATACGCATTGACTATGCCTGCAATTTTTTGGCTGCCGAATAAGGTCAATATAGCTGAAAATGAATTACTCAATAAAGATGTCGTGTCTGGTTTCAATTGGCAGGCGTTACTCTCCGCTTTTGCTCTGTTTATTTTTTTTGGCGCTTATACTGCCGTATGGAGTTTTGCCGGACATATTGGGATCGAGCAGGGCTTGAGTGAGTCTCAAATAAGTACAGTATTGACGTTTGCACTACTCTCTGGATTGGCAGGCGCTTTATATTGTGCTTGGCTGGGACAGCGTGTTGGTCACCTCAAACCTATTGTACTGGGTATGGCACTTATGTTTCTGTGTTTTATCGGATTAATTTATGGCACCGGTCTGCTGTTTTTTTCTGTAGCGGTTTGTTTTATTAACGGTCTACTGCAGTTTGTTGTTGCTTATCAAATGGGGCTACTGGCTATGGTTGACCACAGTGGTCGCTATACTTCTATGATTGCCTTTATTCTAGCCTCTAGTGCAGCACTGTGTGGTGAATTGATGGGGTACTTTATCGAATCACAGGGGTTAGTAAACGCTATATCGATAGCAGCTGCAGCGGTGATTGTATCAATGGTATTGACGGTAGTTACACTGAAAATAAATAGTCCTGCTTTCGTTAATGAAAATATGAAAATATCAATTAGTTAAAGGTAAAATCACTAAGTTTTTCTTCCACTCATCAACACGTCAGTGACTGGGTCAGTTTAAGGGCTTACTTGTAGCCGTGAATTAATCTACTTAGGGTTGATTTTGTTACAAATGACCGTATTTGACCGTTTTCTTGTCCGCCTTGTCGCTGGTCTAAACGCATCTATATCTCCACAATAATTGAAATGTTCAAATAGTTGAAATGTTCAATTGTTGAAAATATTTTTCCAGGTTAGTTAAATAATGTCATTGGCACAAAGTCGTTAATTTATGCCCTATGAAATATTTTTTAGACCTGTTCATCCTGCAGATGAAGGATTTTGGCCAAATGCCGTAGAGCCCTTTTTTATGCTTTGTTAAAAACTATACTAGTTTCATTAATTAGGTGATCTATTTTATACGTAGAAAAAATTGCTAAATACAAGGCATTTATTTAATAACTAGTTGTTCTCATTATTAAATAAGTAACGCAGTAGTTGGTGATTTTAGCAAGTAGAAATGATCACATAGTTAGTGAGATTGGTATTAATAGGAGAATGTAATGAGTGACATGAATGAAGTTGCACCAGAAGTTCAGAAGATCGTAGATGAATTGTTCGCCAACGCGCACAAGGCTGCGTCAACCTTTAGTGGTTTTGAAAAAGATAAGGTTGAAGCTATTGTTAAAGCAGTCGCTGAAGCCGCTCAAGATAAAGCCGAATTTTATGCTGAGTGGGCGGTACGTGAAACAGGTTTCGGCAATGTTGCCGACAAGCACCAGAAAAACTTACTAAATTCTATTGGTTTGCTCGATGTCCTCAATGTTGGCGATTATGTCGATCCGCAGGTCGACGATAAGAAAAAAATTGTCAGCTTTCCTAAGCCTGCCGGTGTAGTTGTTGCCTTGGTGCCTTGTACCAATCCGGTGACGACTATTTATTATAAGGCTCTGATCAGTCTGATGACTCGTAATTCGGTTATACTCTGTCCCCATCCTGCGGCGAAGGAATGTTGTGTACACGCTGCAGAATATGTTGCCAAAATAGCGGAACGTGCTGGAGCCCCCAAAGGATCTATTCAGGTATTAACAGAGCCAAGTATTCCCTTGGTAAACCAACTGTTGCAATCGGATCGCACCAATGTGATCTTAGCAACAGGCGGTCCAGCTATGGTACGTGCGGCCTATGGCTCTGGTAACCCAGCGGTCGGTGTAGGACCGGGCAACGTTGCCTGTTATGTTGATAAAACAGCAGATATTGCAACTGCGGGTGGTCAGGTTGTTTTTAGCAACAGCTTTGATCATAGTCTCCCTTGCACCTGTGAGTCTGTGGTAGTAGCAGATAAGGAAATCAGCAGTCAGTTAAAGCTAGCCATGACAGCAGCTGGCGCTTATTTTGTCGCAGGAGAAGAAGAGCAGAAACTGCGTGATTTTTTGTTCCCTGAAGGGATTGCCTGTGTGGCAGCTATAGGAAAGAGTGCTGAGTGGATGGCCGATAAAGCGGGATTCTCTGTGCCAGAAGGAACAAAATCATTAGTTGTTGAGATTGATGAGATCAGTATTAAGGATCCAGTTAGTAAGGAAAAAATGTTTCCTGTACTGGGTTATATCACTGTTGATGGGGTAGGTCAGGGCATTGCCACCGCTTTGGCAATGTTAGAATTAATGGGTAAGGGGCATTCGGCGGTTATTCATGCTAATGATCCGGCTGTTGTGGCCCGCTACGGTGCAGCGTTACCTGTTTGTCGCATTGCTGTCAATACGCCTGGTGTGGTGGGCTCTGCTGGCATGACAACAAACCTGACTCAGGGATCGGTGATCGGAACGGGTTTCTTTGGCCGAAGTTCAGTGGATGATAATGTAGGTCCTAAGCAGTTAATCCAATGGACGCGCGTGGCTTATCATAAAGAACCTGATGTTGAGATGGGGGATATGGGGGCTGCCCTGAAAACACTTTAATCAGTGTTGAATCTGTAGGTTGTCGCTAACCAACCTACAGTATTTTATCCGATAACTGCTGTGTTATTCTAGTGCCAATTCAGCTGCTTATATGCAGATATGTTTAGGCCACTAGGAGCTGGTTTTATTCAAAATATCATTGATGCTTTTGTCACGTAGGCACTGAATTTCTGTCTGAAATTCAGTGCCACTTAATGCTTTTATTTCAGGTAATAAATAATGCTCGCAAGCGACTAAGTTAAAAGCTAGCTCAATCGCTTGCAGACGACATCTTTATTGTCCTTAGCAAAAAACTACATCGCTTGGTAAATTGCTGCTATACCTTGACCACCACCGATACACATAGTAACTAAACCATAGTTACCGTTGATTCGTTTAAGTTCATATAAACACTTAGTGGTCAAAATTGCGCCGGTTGCGCCAACAGGGTGACCTAAAGCAATCGCGCCACCATTCGGGTTAACTTTTTCAGCAGGGAAATTTAACTCGTTAGCCACACAAAGCGCCTGAACCGCAAATGCTTCGTTCGATTCAATCACGTCGATGTCATCAATGCTTAAACCTGTTTTTTCAAAAACCTGTTTTACTGCTGGAATAGGCCCTGTACCCATAAGCGATGGTTTTACACCCGCACGGGCATAGCCCACTAAGCGGCCAATGGGCTTTAAGCCTTCACTTAACGCTTTTTCTTCTGACATCAGTACTACCATAGAGGCTGCATCATTAATGCCTGATGACGTTGCGGCGGTAACAGAGCCATCTTTTTTAAAATATGGCTTTAAGGTTGAAAGGGACTGGGCAGTGGTATCTGGACGAACATGCTCATCGGTGTCAAATATTTTTGTGCCTTTTCGAGATTTTATTTCAACAGGGACAATTTGTTCTTTAAAGTGTCCGCTTTCAATGGCACGCGCTGCTTTATGATGACTTTGTGCGGCATAGTTATCTTGCTCGGCTCGACCAATATCATATCTGTTAGCAACATTTTCTGCGGTGATCCCCATATGGAAATTATTCCATGGGTCTTGCAGGGTCGTTGTTAGCTCATCAACAACAACACTATTGCCCATTTTTTGTCCCCAGCGATTGCTTTCAAGGGTATAAGCCGAAGAAGACATGCTTTCAGCACCGCCTGCAAGGGCGGTATCAACTTCGCCTAATTGAATTTGTTGCGCGGCCTGAATAATGGCTTCTAAACCTGAGCCACATAAACGATTTAATGTTACGGCATGGCTACTTTCAGGTAATCCTGCATCTAAACCGATCACACGTGCTAAATAGGCATCTTTAGGACCATTGTGGATAACCTTACCAACAACACATGAGCCTACACTTTCAACTGCTACATTTGCTCTGTTCAATGCTTCCTTGGCACAGAGTGTGCCAAGCTGTGCTGGAGTAAAACCTTTTAAACTGCCACCGAAACCACCGATAGCGGTACGTACGGCACTAAGTACCACTACACCATTTATTTTTGACATAATCTTTCCTAAAGTAAACTAATACCAATTCCATCAAATTTATTCCCACCTCAGAGCTATGTCAGAAGAGTCATAACAAAAAAAAATTGTGCTGATATAGTCATTCTATATCTAACAAATTTGTGCAGTTATTGCTTTTCTGACAAGCTCCCAAGGGCGAGTTTAAAAGGCTTACATACAGCGTTATTGATTTTTAGAAGGACGCTGCATGGATGCAGCTTATTAGAGAATGCAGGAGCTTATTCTCCTGAACAACCATTCTCTTCAATCAATGCCTTGCCTCTAAGCCTTTTAATACTCGCTGAGTGGGAAATAACTTAATGGACTTGGTATAATTGAGCAGCATCATTCGCTGCTGCTTTGAATTAACGACCCAATAATGTACGAGCAATCACTTCTTTCATAATTTCTGACGTGCCACCATAAATTGTTTGTATACGGGCATCGGCATAAAAACGGCTAATTTTATATTCGCGGGTATAACCGTAACCACCAAAGAGTTGCAAACATTCATCGGCAATTTTGCACTGTGCTTGTGTAGTGGTGAGTTTTAAAATGGCGGCATCTTCTGCTGTCATTTCATGTGTTTTTAGCTTTTCAGTGCAGGCATTTAAATAGGTTCGACATAACTCTTGCTGTGCTTTGAGCTCTGCTAGTTTAAAGCGCGTATTTTGAAATTTACCGACGGCTTGGCCAAACACCTGACGATCCTTTACATAATTGATGGTTTCTTCTATTACGCCGTCATTTGCGCCAATGGCTTGAATAGCACAACCTAATCGCTCGCGTGGCAATTCAGTCATTAAATGGACAAAACCTTTATCTAATTCACCGAGTAAACAATCGTGTGAAATGCGCAGGTTATCAAAATACAATTCAGCGGTATCACTGGTATGTTGACCTATTTTCTTTAATTTTTTACCGCGAGAAAATCCTGGTAAAGAGGTATCAACCAGAAAAAGTGAAATACCTTTTGCGCCAGCATCGGTACTGGTTTTTGCACAAACAATCACTAAATCAGCATACATACCATTGGTAATAAATATCTTTGAACCACTGAGCACCCATTCATTACCCTCTTTAACCGCTTTGGTTTTCATTGCCGCTAAATCACTGCCAGCGCCAGGCTCTGTCATGGCCAACGCTCCAATAATGTCGCCACTGATCATTTTAGGTATCCAGTGTTGTTTTTGTTGTTCAGTGCCCAGGTTTAAAATGTAAGGCATAACAATATTGGCGTGGATATTATAACCAGTAGATAATCCGGCAAAGCACATTTTCGACATTTGATAAATAATCATCTGTGTAATATCAAAAGGCGCCTCGGCTCCACCGTATTGCTCAGGCATATCTATACCCAATAAACCCGCATCTCCCATCGTTGTCCATAAAGACTTAGGCATGCATTCTTGTTCTTCCCACTCTTCAAAAAAAGGTTCAACTTCTTTTTCTAAAAAGCGAATAGTCATATCTTGGAAAATATTAAATTCTTCATCGGTAGAGTTCACAGCACACCTTTTTAAATTATCATTTTGAATTATGGATAACATAGTAAAGTTTAATTTGTAGGTAATGAATGATATTAGCAGTCAATTAGTTAACATTTTCGGCCAGGTACAGTAAACTTATTTTGTAATACAACGTTTTTATTGAGGTTATTTAGTGCATCAAAATCACACCATTTCAATTCACTTTGCTAAAGTCATTTTAAAATGCATTAGCAGTGATAACGATGAAATTGAAACGCTATTATTATCGGCAGGGATGAATGCAGCCTTATTTAAAAATCCACGCAACCGAATAACGCCATTACAATTTAGTCAGTTAATAAAAGCTATTTCAAAAAAAAGTAAAGATGAGTTTTTAGGACTATCAAATAAACCTCTGCCTTTGGGGAGTTTCTCGTTGTTAGCCAGTAATGCCGTTCACTGTAGTAACTTACAAGAGGTCTATAAAAATACGGAGTTGGCGTTAAAAGTAATGACAAAACAACTGTCATTGAAATTAAGCATTGAGCAAAATAAAGCAAGCGTACATTTTCAGGTTCAGTCAACAAATAAAGAAGCTCAAGTTATATTGACTGAATTAGCTATGCTAATTTGGCATCGTTTTCCGAGTTGGCTGGCGAGTAAAGAAATACCTCTTGATCAAGTTTGTCTACCTTATGATAAAACAGCTAATAGTGAAGAGTATCCTTTGATGTTTTCAACGAACAACATCAGTTTTAATGCTAAAACGGCTAAAATAATATTCCCACTTCGCTATCTTGATTTACCTTGCCAGCGCTCATCGTTAGAATTGAAGAACTACATAGAGCAATTACCTGAATATTGGTTTAAACGCGCTGAATTTGATCGGGAGAACTGCTCAGTTTCAAATGAATGTTTAAGATTGATAGAACTATCCTCTAATACTTGTATGGTATCAATAGCCGAACAAATGAATAGAAGTGTAAGAACATTAAGACGGGATCTCTCTGTGGAAAAAAATAGTTTCAATAAATTAAAAGCTCAATTTTTACGAGATAAAGCAATTCATTTGATTACCGAAACAAATACATCGATAGAAAATATCGCAAATATATTGGGATATACAGAAGCTTCGGCATTTTCAAGAGTTTTTAAGCAATGGACAGGAAGTTCGCCAAGAGATTATCGTCATTCTTTTGTATAACGGTCTCTATCTCACAAATGGACACCAAATATAGCTAATTTAACTCTAAATTAATGGCCATATCCACTGAACATCTTCAAGTGGAAGGGGTATATCTACATTAGTTGGATTAATGACTACAACCATTTTTGAAAGCCTTTAAACGTTGTCTTCATAATCCACCGAGTTATTATCAGAATTAGTTAAACGGAGAAAGTAACGTTCGAAAATAGTTGCGCTGATATAAAACGTTATCTTTTGAATTTTCCAAACCTCATGACTAAGCTACCCTCCTGATTTCGACATTGCCATCATGACGATAGTGGAGTCCCTCGAATGAATTTTTCCATCATCCTTAATCCAAGCTTAGCCATTTTTCACGCCCAGTACCCATTGTCCGTTTATGACCTTTAGCGTGACCGCACCGCCCCTTTATATATTTTCCTGATAGGTGTTAAATGATTATCAACAGCCAAACGGCAATCTAATTATCAGGCGTCATGGGGAAAATATTATGGATTTACAAAAACTATTCGAACAGAAAGCGACTCAAGAAGGTGATAGTTTTGTTCGAGGCGGCACTGTCTTTTCACAACCATCGCAAAACGTAACACAAAAACCATTTGATTATTCTAAGGCACGCAAGTGGGCACCTAATGCCGATTTTAAAGATATATCAACTTTTTATCCATCAGAAGTTGAAAAGTTTGGTGTATTGCCGCAAGAGCAATTAATCGCATTGCACGAAAAGTACTTTACTCTTTGGCAGGACAAAATGCCAACTTCGAAGAAGTTACAGGAAGAGGGTCGAAAGAACATGTTGTTTGGTATTTTCGGTTCTTATCAAAAAGACTGGGAAACACCTATATTACCTTTTGCCGAAAATTGCCTTGATGGCCATTTAACAGATGTTGATGGTAACGAATATATCGATCTGCAATTTGGTGATACGCCATCGATGTTTGGTCATGGCCCGTCAAACCCTGCCATTAAGGCAGCGGCTGACTCGTTAATGAACTACGGTATCGACCCTATGATGGGTACCAAAGAGCAATCAGTGGCATGTAAAGAATTAGAGAAACATTTTCAGTTACCGGTATGGATGCACGCGTTGACCGCTTCTGATGCCAACCGCTACATGCTGGCAATAGCGCGTTGTATCACTAACCGTAAAAAAGTTGCCATCGCTAACTTTGCCTATCACGGTACTATCGACGAAACACAGAAAATGAGTCCAGAAGCGGGAGTAATTGCCCGTTACAACGAAATGCCGCAATACCATGGCGAAGTGGATCATGGCACCAAAATATTCACCTGGAATGATCTCGAATCCCTCGAGGAAGTACTAAAAGATCGTGATGTCGCTGTGGTGATCATGGAGCCTGTGATGTCTAACTTTGGCTGGGCATGGCCGGATAATGATTGGCATGCCAAGGTCCGTGAGATCACCAAAAAATACGGCACGCTATTAGCCTATGATGAAACCCATACCCTTGGCCATGCATGGAATGGCTCGGTCGGCCATCAGGGCATTACTGATTTTGATTTCTGGTGTTGTGGTAAGGCTATTTCATCGGGTATTCCCGGCGCCGTATTTGGTATGACTCGCGAAATAGCTGATGCGTGTGAAAGCTGGCAGAACGAAGCGGGTTTCTTTGCTGGCGCAGGTCTTGGTTTTCTCGGTAATGCCTTAACAGGTAACACTATGTCTACCACTGCACTGCGGGTAACTATGCAGGAAATCATGACACCAGATGTCTTTGAACCCTTGTTAGCGAAATGTGAATTTATTCGTCAGGGTATGGAAGATACATTTGATAAATATAGTGCACCGTTTCGCGCTGAAATGATGGGTAATCGTCTGTGTTTTCACTTTATTAAAGATCAGGCTACCGAGCCGCTAGGTGGCTTAACCCAAGTCGGTTTTGGCGGCCTGTTTGAGTTCGCTCATTCTTATATGTGGTATCACGGCCTGCTCATTATGCCGTTCTTTAATATGTTCTTAATTTGCCCGCAACACAGCCAACAAGATCTAGAGCGTTTCATGGAAGTCTTTGACGACATGATTGCGATCATTATGAGGAAAAAAGAGGGCTAGTCCTGTGCTTTAAACTATTTGTCACGACTCCATTGTGATGAGATTTCTGCCGATGTTATCGGTTTCGATTTAACAGCAATAACAATAAAAATAACAATAACTAAAGAGGAAATGTGTACGATGAACGATATATATAATACACCAACCAACAGGTTAAAACTTTCACTTGTCGCAACCGCGTTGTGTTGTGTTTTAACGACAAATGCTCAGGCATCACAGCTTGATTTTGGTGACAACAGTGAGGTATCAGGATCTGTCGATATCACCTTAGGTTATGCAACCTCTATTCGTGCTCAGGATGCTGACCAAGACAGCTGGGCCACCGCGCCTAATGTTGCTTCGGATATGCGGGTACCCGACGCTGGAGATGTTATTTCCAATGTCTTTAAAGTCACGGCTGAACTAGGACTTGACTGGCGTAATTACGGTTTTGTCGGCACCCTGTCATATTTGTACGACACAGAAATCATGAATCAGGATCAAGCCGACATTGGTTTGAGCAACGGTAGTAACTGGACTAAGGCGGCGGAAGATTATTCAGGTAATAACCTTGAACTACTCGATGCCTATGTTTATGGCACCTTCGATATTGGTGAAAACCCGCTCGAAGTTCGTGTGGGAAAGCAGGTAATTAACTGGGGCGAGGGGCTTTTCTTCCTCGATGGTATTTCAACTCAGGTGCCGCTTAACATCAACAAGTTAGTGACTCCAGGCTCTGAGTTAAAAGAAGCTTATATTGGTGTTGAAGGTGTGTATCTTCAAATGGGCATCGGCGAAAGCTCGTCAATTGAAGCTTATGTTCAGGGCAACTGGCGCCGCACCGAAATGCCTCCACATGCTACATTTTACGGTGATGACGCCTTTTTCCGCGGTGGTCAGGAAACGGGATTGCGTGATAGCGATGTTGAGGCCGATAGTCAGGGACAATGGGGAATATCGGGTCGTACCATGCTGGGTCAGGACAGTGAAGTGGGTCTCTATTACTCCAGCTATCATGAAACCTTCCCTTTTGTTCAGTTAACGACTCCCGGCTCGAGTTCTGATTTAGGTTCATTGTTAGGATTACAGCAATACTGGCCTGAAGATCTGGATATGTTTGGTACAAGTCTGGCAACGACCCTCGGCTCGTGGTCAATTAACGGTGAAATTGCCTATCGTCCTGACCGTCCACTGTTTACTAATTTTGTATTTAACAATGAATCGCGCAATGCCGAGCAGCACGACACCGTCAGCGCTTCTGTTCATGGCATCTGGCTTGGTGGGGCACTGCCGTTAGGCATCGACTCGCAAGTGTTATTAGTTCAGTTGGGCGCCGATTATGTTAGTGGTGATTTAACTAATCTGATGGCTAATAGCTCAATCACCAAAGGAGCCGCAAACGTCGATGATCTCGCTTATGGTGTTGCTATTGAGTGGACTGGCACTTGGCAGGGTATTATCCCAGGATCCGACTTATCGCTTGATATCTATCTACAAAAAGATCTGCATGGTAACTCGCACTTTTGGGGAAATTTCGCCGAAGATCGCCTATTAGGTGGTATCACGTTGACCGGCAGTATTGGCAATGCATGGGAAGTTAATGTGGGGTATTCATGGACTGATCAGAAAAATTCTCATTATGACACTCAAGATGTCTTTAACCTTTCTGCTAACTATAAGTTTTAAGCCTACGGGCTAAGAGGAGTTTTATTATGTTAAAAAAATCAATTTTATATACAGCACTAGCGACATTAACGATCACTGCAACCAGTACATTTGCAGCTATTAGCGCAGATCAAGTAAAGCGATTGCAACAAGAGTTAACCCCGGTAGGTGCCGAAAGGGCGGGTAATGCTGATGGTAGTATTCCGGCATGGACCGGCGGTTTAACTGAGGTACCTGCTAATTGGCAGCGCGGCGATGACCGACCTGATCCTTTTGCTGGCGAACAGCCGTTATTTACTATTACCGCGGCTAATGCTGACCAGTATAGCGATAAACTCACCGCCGGCGCCAAGGCACTGTTAAAACAGTACCCTGAATTTTCGATGCCGGTCTATAAAACACATCGCAGCGCGGCATGGCCACAATATGTTTATGACAATATTACTAAAAGTGCGACGACGGCAAAGCTGTCTAGTGATGGTAATGGCGTCAGTGCTGTCTGGGGCGCGGTGCCATTTCCTATACCGGAAAACGGTAATGAGGTTATCTGGAATCATAATTTACGGTATTTAGGCAGCTTCCGTAATATTCCTTCAGGGATTGAAAATACCATTTATAACAACGGTCAGCGTCTGGAGTGGTTGCACGATATTAAGGTGCATTTTACCTATTACGACGCAGCAGTTACGGTAAAAGAACAGGAAGCGGGCAATATTTTCAGGTATTCATCACAAACGTTAAGCCCATCTCGCTCGTCAGGTGAAGGTACTTTGGCTATGGAAAATATCGACGCAAAAAATACTCCACGCAAGGCATGGACTTATGATCCGGGCGAGCGTCGTGTTCGTCGTGCGCCTAACTTGGCTTTTGATACGCCTGATCGCCCGGTTAATGTTGTAGATGATTATGACATGTTCTCTGGCTCGCCTGAGCGCTATAACTGGAAGTTGGTTGGTAAAAAGGAAATATACGTTCCATATAACAACAACCCACTTAACTCGATTAAGCATGCAATTAAAGATGTCTATGCCAGTCCAGTGATTAAATCTGAGCTAACCCGTTACGAGCTTCATCGGGTCTGGGTGGTTGAAGCAACAACTCGTGACGATGCGCGTCATCTGTATGCCAAACGTGAATTCTATATTGACGAAGATACTTGGACAATATTGGCCACCGATAAATATGACGGCAACGGTAATTTATGGCGTGTTGGTTTTAATTATCCTGTAACGGCTCCAGAAGTACCGGTAACCGCTGGTGGCTTCTATGTACATTACGATTTAAAAGTCGGCGCCTACTACAGCTTTTTCGGGGTTTCAGGACAAAAGAAGGCGCAAACCTTTGACGAGAAACCACCTAAAACATCTTACTACACGCCGGCAGCATTGCGTCGTCGCGGTAGGTAAGTAGGTTTATTCTTCCCGGCCAATTTATTTTCAGGTCGGGTTTTTTATCTTTGTTAAAAGATTAAGCAGGCAATATTATGAAAATTATTATAAACAAAGCCTCAAAACGATTTAATCGTTTGTCATTTTCAATATTCTGGCTGGTGTTATCAGTTGGTATGACGAATAACGTTGCCTTTGCCCAAGAGGTCTTGATGCAAAATAAGGCCGCCGGGTTGTATCAAGATACGCTTGACTTACCTGCATTGACAATGGCGTCAGCACAACATTCGTTACTGCTTGACATCGCTTTTGTCGGTGAGCGTATCGTCGCTGTTGGCGAGCGAGGTCATATTCTGTATTCAGATGATCATGGTGAAAATTGGCAGCAGGCTCAGGTCGATTCTCGTGCTCAACTTAATGCAGTATTTTTTATTGATGATAACACCGGCTGGGCGGTCGGTGAGGACGCATTAATAATGCAAACCACCGATGGCGGTGTCAGCTGGCACAAACAGTTTGATGATCGTGATGCCGAGGTCAGAGGGCCATTACTCGATATTTACTTTAAAAATGCCGAGCAAGGTTTCGCGATTGGGGTGTTTAATAAATTGTATTTTACTGATAATGGTGGTGAAAATTGGCAAAACTGGCAGGAACATGCCGATAACTTAGACGAATGGCATTTTTTTTCGATGGCGGTGTCAGATGGTCATAACGCAGAGAGCAGCTCAGGTAATAGCTCAATTTACCTGACCTCCGAAGTCGGCTTGCTGTTTCGTTCAACCGATGGAGGCGAAAATTTTTCACCACTACAAACCGACCATGATGGTTCATTTCATGGGCTGTTAGTTAAACGCGATAGTACAGGCAAAGATGTATTACTTGCTTTTGGCGTTGGAGGCAAACTTTTTAGCAGCACTGACAGCGGCAACAGCTGGTTAGCTATTGCGACGGGTATTGAATCTGGCCTTGCTGGTGGTAGCTGGCTTACTGATGGCTCGGCGCTAATTGTTGGAGCCAATGGCGTGATGCTAAAAGTCTCATCAGACTTAAAACATGTGGCTAAGTATCAGCGCGATAATGGACTACCGCTCAATAATGTAATGCAAACCGGACCAGACAGCTTGGTGCTAGTCGGGCTCGGAGGGATCCAAAGGATGCTATTAACAGAGCTAGTTTCCCCATCAATAAAGCGAGTAAGTTCTTCAACAGGGGTGCAGCATGATTAATAATAATGATAGCTTAAAATATTCTGGATTAACCAACGCGATATTTCGTTATCGCTTTGCCATTATTATCATCAGTTTGCTCGCTACTTTAGTCTTGGCCTGGCAAGCGAGTTTTGTTCGTCCCGATACGCGGCTAGATCGACTCATTCCGACCAGCCATGA
>MAAB01007591.1_pt1 | contig 14610 bp, 10 predicted proteins | sample 1115991 | NCBI WGS metagenome assembly MAAB01 (sample SAMN04961124, study PRJNA320927) | seawater metagenome | isolation source: sample BD02T18 sea water enriched with oil for 18 days | place: USA:Gulf of Mexico | collected 2013-07-27
AAGAAAAAACCAATACAACTATTAAAAGAGGCTATTAATAATACTAAAGGTGATAATGGATTAGCTTATGTCTCTCAAGTTACAAAATATTTAAAAAATAAAGATTCATCATTGAATGCTAAAAATTATGGAGTGCAAAGATGGAGTGATATGCTAAAAGAGGAAAGTAATCATTTTATAATTATTTATAAAGATGATAAAAGAACTCTATTGGTTAAAACTAGATGAGGAGATTACTCCATCTAATAATAAAATAAAACTACGCAAAGTCCATAAAATGGCGTATCAACAAACTAAACACAACTATAAGGCATGTCCTCTAAAATACAAGTAGCTATTATATCGACATTTGTGTAGAGTTTTCTCAATTAACTAACACGGTTCTTAACACGGTTTTTCACTTTTCCCTGTAGTTTTGTGCTCAGTCTTTTACACTTTTTTATACTTATAATATCTATTTTTAAATAAACTAAAATTATATTTAATACTCATCAAGCAACAAATACGATTTTTTGTAATCTATTTTTATTAAATTTATGATCCAACCCATCAATATATAATCATATGTTTTCTGAGTTAATTTCAGAATATAGTAATAAGTAGAACTTTGATAAAATATAACGATAAAAATGATTAAAAAGGGCACTATGAAAACTTTTAACTATTCATCTTCTCAATTATACAATCCTGTTTTAAAGGCTTTGCATGCATATAATGGAAAAGCAACAAACTCTCAAATAGAAGAATATATACGAGAATTATTAGACTTATCAGATGAGGAAATGTATGATATTCATAGAAACAATGAAACTAAATTAAATTACAGGTTAAGGTGGTCTAGAAATTATTTAAAGAGATATGGTTTAATTGATAATAAAGAACGTGGAATATGGACATTAACACAGAAAGGACTGGAGGAACAAGTAGTTGACCCTAAAGAAGTAAATCAAGTTGTCAAAAAACTTAATATACCTTCTTGGCATGATACTTTTTATATTTTAACCCAACTATTAATTGACTTATATTCTATGAATCAAGATAAAAGTTCGCAAATATTGTATAAGTTACTATTAAACAGTGATTCTTTCGCCCAAATAAGTTCTACTACACATATTTTTTCTGACAATAGAAAGCTCGAAGAAGTTAATCCCATAGACATTTTTGCAAGCTTTAATAATGAAAGATTATCAAAATCAATGCGAATTTCTTTAATTAATATTTATACTAAAATATTGGTTAATTATTTACGAAATAACGCGCATGTCAAGAACTATAATCCTAGTATTAACATTAACAGTAGTCATTATGATAGGTTTTACAGTAATATTAATTTTGACGGATGCCCTACTCTGATTACAAATGAAATGATATTTACTAAAAATTCAAAAAAGATTTGGATTCTATTTTCTGATATTATCGAAAACAATCAAAAGGCATCAATTAATTTTGAAGAAATAAACAATTGGATTAGTATAGAATTCGATTTTTTTACGATTTTCTTATTTTGGATTAATCCAAAGAATTTTCTTCCACTCAATAAACAAGTAAAATCACTACTTAAAAAGTACAGTAAGTTAACGACTCAAATAGAAACATATGTCAATTATCTAAAGCTTTTACCAGGATCTGACACAAACTTGTACATAAAACTAGCATTACTAGCAGAAAATAAAGAAGATGATTATGAAGAAGAACATGGAGAAAAGCATATATTATCTGAATATCTAAATATTAGTACTGAAAATAATAGTTCTAAGTTAAATACTAGTTTAAAAATAATTGCCATTAAACTTTTACATGAACATGAGGATAATAAATATTCGAAGACACTAAAACTTAACGAACTCTATTGTTTCGACAAAGCTTACAGTTTTGAGGGGAATAATGTAGTTTATGATGCAAATATAGATACATCTTTTTATAATCAAGAAAACTTAAATATTAATATTAATGCAATTGCAGGAAAAAATGGTACTGGGAAAAGTACTTTACTTGAATTAGTTTTTATGATTATTAATAATATAGCATTTAAAAAACTACACTCCAAGGATAAGGAAACTAGATTTAAGTATGTAGAAAAACTATTTTTAGAATTTTACTTTGAAAGTATATTTTTACATAAAGTCATAATATCAGATAAACAAATCATAATAGAAAAGTATAAAAGTGAAGAAGATGCGAATAATAAAACTCAATATCTTAAGCCACAAAAAGTTGACATTAGTAATTTTAACCTTGAAGAATTATTTTATACTATCGCAGTAAATTATTCACAACATTCACTAAATTGTTTATATCTTGGAGACTGGATAGAATCTTTATTTCACAAAAATGATGCATATCAAACGCCTATAGTAATAGAACCATTTAGAGACAGAGGTAACATTGATATAAACAAACAAGAAAACCTTGTCAAACAAAGATTATTGTCAAATCTCCTCATACCAGAATCAAATAATGATAAAGATTATAGTTTTAGACAGTTAAGTGAATATTATAGAGCTGATAAATTAAGTTTAAGTATTAACAAAACTAAATTTAATTATATTTATAAAAATAATGGAAAAGAGATATTATTTAGTGAATTCACGATAGGTAAAGTGATTCTTGCAGAATTTTATAATCAACTTGATCTTGAAATCAAACAAGAAGTTATACTAAAATTAAATAATGATGAATATAACACTGCGCAGCTATACATCTTAAAAAAATTGGTAACTATTCCCCTAAACTATAAACACTATAACAAATATTTTGATGAGAGAAAAGGTGAGTTTAATTTTTCAGATCATTATTTTGAATTATTAAAAAAGGACAAGAGTCACATTACATATAAGTTATTTCAAGCAATCAACTATTTAAAAAATGAATCCATTCAATATAAAAATGGACAAATAATAGCAATTTCAAAATGTTCAGAAAATATTACTGAGTTATCAGACTCTCCTTTGTCTTTTCAAGAATATTTACCTCCATCATTTTTCAATATTGATATCATATTAGACAATGATTCAAACTTCAAATTTCTCAGCTCCGGGGAAAAACAAAAAATTTACTCTATCAATTCTATTTTGTATCATATTAACAATATTAATTCTGTAAGTAAAAAGCTCAAAAGATATGAACACATATATGTAGTTTTAGATGAAATTGAGCTTTACTTTCATCCAGAATTACAGCGAATGTTCCTAAATGATCTACTAAAATCAATTAAAAAAGTAAATACTAACTTTATTCAAAGCATTAATATAAACTTTATAACACATTCACCTTTTATTTTATCAGATATACCTGATTTAAAAATACTTTTTTTAGAAAAAGAAAAAAGCAATGATATCAAATCTAAAACAATATCATCAACAAAAGATATTAAGACATTTGGTGCAAATATACATGAGCTTTTAATCAATGGTTTTTTTATGGAAAGTTCAATTGGTGATTTCTCCTTAATTAAAATAAGAGAAATTGTTGACTTTCACTATAAGGTTATGAATACGAATCAAGATATGAATGAATTAATAGAAAGTTATGATTTAAAGAAAAACGAATTTTATTTTGTCCAGAACAATATAGGTGAAGATTATATACGAAATATTTTAATGAATCATATTGAGGATATTGAAGAAAAGTTGCATCATAATGAATTTAAAGAAAAACAAATTAAACTTCTTGAAGAGCAAATAAGTAATTTAAGAACTAATCATGATTAAAATTAATTATCCAGAATCTAGATACAATTTTCAACAAGATTATATAAATAGTTTAAAAATCACTAACGAGAAGAGGAATAGGTTTGATTTATTTAAGAAACGAAAACTTAATATTGAACTCTCATTAAGAAATATTTCTTTAGATAAAATTTTACTCGCTGACATATCTGAACTGTACCGTATTTCAAATGATTTAATGAGTAAAAATCTATCAGCTAGTGATTTAAATGAGCTAAAACAAATATTTAATTATGATTACAAAGAAATAAAGTCACCCAAGTTTCAAAACCTAATAAAATCTTTTTTTGAACAAAACTTAAAGATTAAAACATGTTATTTTTGCAATATTGATTTTATAAATGCTTTTTCTGATATGGGTGATTATCATGATAGTTTAGATTTTGTTATGCGTGCTACTAAAAAGGATTTAATGAGTATTAACGGTATCAAAGAAAGAGCACAAATTATTATAAATCAAAGATCAACAATTAGTTCCATAGATGATCTTAAAAATGGTATAGGAGAAGGATTAAAGGATAAACTAAAAAACTATAATATAAATAACAAGAGTCACTTTACCCTTGACCATCTATTAAATAAATCAAGTAATCCTATACTTGCCCTCTCACTATATAATTTTGTACCTTCTTGCTTCTCCTGCAATTCAAAATTTAAAGGTACAAATCAAATTATTAATGACAAAACAATGATAAATTTAAGTCCTACTGCAAAAAAATTCTCCATCAATAAAAAAATTAAATTTAGAATTTTATTTCATAATGGAAAAAGCATCTCTACAATTTGTGATAAAAAGGACTTTATTATAGATTTTCAACATCCTAATTCTGGGAACTTCAAAGAATATATAGATATTTTTAAATTAAAAGGTAGATATGTTTTTCATAAAGATGATATATTACATATAATACGAAACCACCAAAGATATCCAGATGACAGAATAGCCCAATTATCTGCAAATACTGGAATACCAAAAAAAGAGATAAAAACGCATCTATTTGGTAAAGAATTATTTTATGGTAATGAAGAAGATAAAAGTTTAAGTAAGTTCAAAAGAGACATAGCAAAAAATATTGGTATAAGTGGTGTAAAATAATAAATTTTAATTTGGGTGATACCTATATATAAAAGAAACTTTTTAGAGGAGAATTTTCCATGCAAAATACATATACATGTGAAACGGTATCTATGTATAAATGCAGGGGACAGGCACCTTTAAATTAATGAAAGCTATTGAAAACAATAATATAAAAGGTATAAGCGAAGTGTTAAATCACTTTTACGATATTGTATAGATAGTAAATCATTGAGAGTAGTACGAGGCTACAGTTAATATTATGGATTCAAAGTCACGCATAAAGGTTAATAAAAGTTTATACAATCAAAACCTTAGATAGGATGTTAATATTTTAACTTTATGCCTAAATTAAACTTATTATGATGAAGTAATTATTTCATATAGTATTTTGTCTCTTTATTTTTATAAGACTTTAATTTCATTATTTAAATGACTGATTAGTTTATCTTTTTCTATTATAATTTCTTTTAATTCTAAACTTTCACTTCTGTACCCAGATATTTTAGTCTTGACTTTTTCTAATTCATCTATAGCTCGATACCTCTCCACACCCAGAGCATCAAATGCAAGTTTATTAGACTTCTCATTTTTTATGTGATTTTCAATTTCATTTTTTAATTCTTTAATATAATTACCATTATTCTTAATTTTCCTCTCATTTTCCATAATTTTAACACTATATTCTTTTTCCTTCTTATCTATTGTAGTTTTCAATGAATTCAACTCTTTATCAGAAGAATGATATAACTCTTTTGCTTTTTGGTATTCTAATTTCCATTTATTCATATCTTCATCCATTATTTTTTCTCTTTTATCTAATTCTTCTTGCATTGCACTTATTGTTGAGCCCATATCAATTACTGCATCCTCAGCTACTTTTTTTTCATCTTCAACTTTTTTCAATAAACTTTCTAAATCTATTTTTACTTGCACCAAATTATCATGTGTCTTAGTTGAGTTTTCTATTATTTTATCTTTTTCGGAGATTAAGTTACTTTTATCATTTATTATTTTTTCTTTTATAGACTCTTCTTTTTTATATTCTTTTATTTCTCGATTAAATTGCTCAAAACTATCTATTTTATCCTTAATACTTTGAGCTTCATATTGAACTTCATTTTCTTTCTTCTTCAAGTCAACATCCATTGTTCTCTGAAGAAATACAGAACTATCAAGTTTAGCTTTTTCTACTTCTTTTTTATCAAGATAATATCTTGTCATTTTTTTGTTTTCATGCTTTTTCACGCGTTCATGAACTAAGACATCATGTATTTTTGTAATAATTAGATTCAAAAGTGGCATTATAAAAATATATAATAAAGCTATTGTCAAAGGAATTAATACTGACGTTCCTAAATTAAATATAAAATCATCTAAAAAAGTGATTTTTTGACTAATTGATCGCTCATCAAATAACATTATTAATGGAACTTCATAGTTAACCAAAAGCCATGCAATCACAAAATTTATTGCTAACATATTTTTAACTCTTGCCATTAATTCTTCTTGTATACCCTTAATAAATGTAGTCATTTATGGTGTTCCTTAAATAAAATAATTTCATTTTATCTAAGTTTTTATAAAATATTTTATCTTTGCACAGCTCTTTTATTGGACTTTAGTGACATTTATGTCACAAATATAAGAAAAGAAGATTTTTTGTTTGTTTTACATATAATGAAATAATTCGATACAAGAGTGAAAAGTATTAAAAAAATTATTACTTTTCAAATATTTAAGAATAGTTCTGATAAACATTACAAAGAAGGAAATAAATGACAATTAAAGAGCTCGAAAAAAACATAGTATTTATAAAGGAACTTATTGGGATTTTGAAACAGGAGCCTACTTCTGTTGAAGACCTCGTTTTTAAAAAATATATCGAACTTGAAAGTTTAGGTAAAGTTAAAAAGTTTCTTCAAGAAAAGGGAATAAAAACGGAAAGAGGTACTATTTTCCAATCAAATGACTTAAGCGATATTATTGTTGCTAAGCCAGACGATGTAGATAAACTTCTAATTAAACTTGCATATAAGCAATATTCTACAAATGTCAAATTAATGAATAGGCTTTACAACTGAATATTTTACATTGACAGAACCAAATATAATTAAGAAAAATGAATAGTAATTCTTAGTTAGTAAAAAAGGAAGGTAACCTTTGAGAATGTCAAATGATAAAAACCAACCAACAATTTTTAATGAAAATGGAAATATAGATTTAAACAAACTATCTTTACTCATAGAATATGAATTAAAACAAGCAATAACAAATATTCTAAAAAATGAAGCAGAAGATATAAAAGATTATATTGATGTAGATGCTTTAATTGCTGAATCAATTGCAAATACACAACCTTTGTTGAATACTAAAACTATTAAAAATGACACAAACAAAAAGGATTAATTAGGTACAACCATAAGTTGTCTAGCCTAAAAGCCCGTCTATACCGTACTTCAGGAGTTTATTGTGACAGATATTCTATATTTTTCGATGCTTTTGGGCACAATCTAGTCACAGTTTTTAAATGCAAATATAGACTTCTCAACTATAAGGTATGTCTACTAAAATACAAGTAGCCATTGTATCAATATTTATGTAATATAATTGATAAGTATCCTCTATATAGATTATATTCATAAAAGCCTTCAGCAATTATATTTTTATTTACTTTACATACTTCAGTATATGCTTCTTTATCCATTAGTTTAGTACATTTCATTATACGAAATAAATTTTTTGCCATAAGTATTTTTTTAAAACGTTCATATCACTTTATCCTCATATAATTAATGGTTAATTAAGTATCCTATCCCCGGATTATTGAAATTTATTTTATTCCAAGAAAAATTCAGGTGAAATTTCTTTAGCTTTATTCAAGTAATCTTCAACTTTATCTTTCATATTTTTTTTAGAATAAGCCATTGCCAACTCCATATAAACTAGAGTATGTAATTCTTTCCCATATTTAACAGATGACACTGTTTTTAGAGTTTCAGAATAAAAACCAATTGCAAGATCAAGCTTATTCTCTGAAAGATATATGCTACCAATTTCAAAATTAATTTGTGAAATTTTGTAACTATTATTTGAAGGTAAACTTTTCAAAATATTGAGTGACTTTTTATATGTTTTTATTGCCTTATCATAGTCTCTTTCTTCTTCATAAAGTGAAGCTAAATTAAAATATGTGCGAGCGACATCAGGGTGATTTTCCTCAAAATTCATCAATGCAAGACTTAACGATTTTTCATAATATTCTAACGCTTTATCATATTTATTTATATTACTGTATGCTAGCCCTAAATTATTGTGTGTTATTGCTATATGTGGATGTCTTTCTCCTACAACCTTTGGAATAATTAATAATGCTCTTTCAAAGTACCTTATTGCTTTCTCAAATTCACCTAAATAATTGTAACTTAATCCAATATTATTATAACTTCTTCCAATTGAAGGATGTCCTTCATCAAAAATTTTTAACGAGATTTCAAGTGACTTTTTATAGTTCTTCAAGGCAAAACTATGTTCGCCTTTTTTTTCATATGATGTCCCTAGGTTGTTGTATATAATAGCTAATAAAGAGAAATTATCTCCATTAGAATCTTCTAAAATTAGAACCACCTTTTTTAAATACTTAATAGATTTATCATATTCTTCATTTTCATTATATATACCTACTATATTATTATTAGTTATAGTAAGTGCCTCTAAATTAAAATCACTTGGATTATCAAATAATAATTCAAGTGATTTTTCATAGTATTCTAACGACTTACTATATTCAGCAAGCTTAAAATAAGCGAGTCCAATATTATTATAGGTAACAGCAGACAGGTTTATTTTTTGTGCTTTTTTATAATACTTAATAGCATTTCTATATTTACCTAAATCAGAATAAACGGCTGCCATATTATGATATGAAATACCTATAGATTCGTGATTTTTGCCATAAAGAATAATTTTTTTATCTAGTGTTTTTTTTAAAAGGGTAAGAGATTTATTGTATTTACCTATTAACATATAAGTTAAAGCTAATTTATCAGAAGTTTGAACCGTACGATTACTTTCAGCTCCTAATGACTTCAAAGCAATTTTTAGCGATTTTTCAAAATAAACAATTGCATTTTCATACTCTTCTTTTTCTAATGATTCCAAGCCTAAATCGTATTCTTTTTGCCCAGTATTGACAAAATACATATACACATCTGTTTTTTTTAAAATATTCAGCATTACTGGATTAATACTATTAAAAATAGCTCCAATAATTATTGCAACTAGCGCTAGAGTTAAATATCCTCCAATTGTTTGAAATAAAAACTTACTGACACTATTCTTTGGATTAAAAATTAAATCTTTAATTGACACATTAAAACCTTATATATTTGAATATTCTTGATTGTTATAACATTGAATTGATACATGACTTTATTGTCTTCAAGTAAATATTTATCGAGAAGTAAAGGTATTATAATACTTGAAACAAAATCAATATGACACTGGATCAATTTTATATTTTCACTTCGTCGGAAATTATTTGTTTAATTCTGTTAATTTTCTTTTGAGTAAATTCACTACATGAAAAATTGCTATTCAAAAAAGTTATGAATCTATGTATACGCTCAGTATCTCCATCAATGAACAGGTAAAGCTCAATTGTTCTAAAAGCCTCAGTTAACGACATTATGCCATCTTGTATTGAAGTATCAATTAATTTAGATAATATTTCTTGGGCAAATTCAATATCATATTCAAGTTCTAAATATACTTCGATGAAATCTAATGTTTTAGTTACTGAAAAATCATTACTATATTTCAATTCATAAAGAAGACTTTCAATAATATCTATAATAAACATTGCGTTAATTTTTCCATTTAGAAATAAGTGCAATCTAATTATTCTAATTTTGACTTCACTTGTTATCATTATATTTTTCTTGAAACTTAGGCATACACTTTTCAATACAGCCAATAATAAATCAGCATACTTATTAGTTTCAACTTTAGAAACTAGTTCAAGCATTCTAATTCTTTTTTCTAGTGGCAATTGAAATATTGGTTCTGTATTTTCCATTAATACTGAGATTATTTTTTTTAAGTGTTTCTGTCCCTCATTTTTTCCCATCTTTAGGAGGTATTCAATAAGTGTTAGAAGTTCATTGGGAGATAATTCTTTCCCAAATTTTGATACACTAAATAGACTTTCTAATATCTTTTCAAAGGTATCCTTTGAGTGACTATCAATTTCTTCATAAATTTTAAGACATCTAATTAGTGTAGTAGGAGATAAAATTGTTGATGTGGCATCTAAAATCAAATCATCATATACAATTTGATGATTAAAAGAGATACCTTTCGCTAGAAAAAACTCAACTACTTTTAGACCATGGAGTCCACTGCTATTATTCCAAAGTAATTCAAATAACTCAAGATCAAAATAAGTTTTATCTTTTTCATAAATATAGTCAATTCTTGCAATTATCAAATCAACTACTCTGAACTTCATTTCATCATTATCTGAACTTAAAAAGAATTTCAACTCTTCTATATCAAACTCTGAACTATAAAAACTTGTTATAGTTTCTAAATTATTATTTGCAATTATTGTGTATTTAGTTACATCTGAATAAATCTCTTCTTTATTTGACCTAACGTCTTTAGAAATTATCAAATTTTCTTTTTCAATGCTAATCTTAATATATTTAGTCAAATAGCCAACTGTTTCGTAGCCACCATAGTTTTTCCATAAATCAACAAAAACTTTCCAACATTCAATATTATTACTATCTTTTGACAAATAGAACTCAAAAGAGCTGTCTTCAATTGAAATCCAAAGTAACAACAAGTTTTGGGAGTAAATTGCAATATGTTTCAATTTTTCAAATGTTTTAATTTGATTAAGCGAACTAGGTGTGATTATACTTGTACTTTCGTCAATTAAATTTTTCAATTCTTTTTTAATTAGTTTTGTCATTAATTCACGTGTTTTAAATTCAATGATTGTAGGAGAATGCTCAAGTAAGAACTCAAGCGTTTTTGGTTGTTTATATATCCACTGAAAAGAAAAGATTTGCTTAAAATAAATTTCTTTAGATAAATGAGTTGTTTCCTCATCATCCACTGCTCTAAAATTAGCTAACCTTAGCATAAAATCAGCAGATAAAAATTCTCCAAAGGTTTTATGTAGAAACTCAAAACTCAGGTCTTTATGTTCGAGTCCATTCGTAGATTGATCTTTATGAACAAAGAAAAAACCATCCAAAATATTTTTTGCACTATTCTTGGAATCAGATAATTTAAATTCAGCTAATTCTTGATCAAAATCTTTTTCAAAATGGTTAACCTTTCCATGTAAAAAAATCATTTGTGCAAAAAAACCTATTCGCAATCTGAAAAGTTCAATTTCTTTGTTTTTTTGTTTCGGAGGTAAACTATTATAGAAACTTTTTTTTCTTAATTGTCTTTTACTAAATTCTTCTAAAAGATTATCATATAGCATTGATTTATTTAAATTTTCTTTTGAAATCTTGAATAAAGCATTATCTTCAAAATCATAAAGGGCTAAAAGAAATAAAAGCAAAGGCTCTTTGGATAACTCATCTATATCTTCTCTTTGAGGTAAAACAAATGACTTTTCTTTTTTTTGTTTTTCATTCCATTTTTCAATCCATATCTGTTTTCTTTTTTCGTCAAAACTGTTAAGTTTTAAAATTAAACTGTTTTCAGGAATATAAACATCTTGCATTATAGTTAATCTACTCGTAAGAATAACTCTAATATTTAAATTTGAATTTTGCACATCATTTTGTAACTTTTGAATTTTCATAATATAATCATTAAGTTCAGAAGAAGAGGCTCTTAATAACTCATCAAAACCATCTAATATAATTACTGCTGTTTTTTTGGGAAATTTTTTTGCCCAATTCACCCAATTCACTACTGGATTTCCAGAAATAGTATTTTGAATTCCTTTATTAATATGAAGATCAATATCAATAATACTCGAGTCTACATCTCTTAATTTAATTAAAAAAGGCACATATTCATTACAATTAATTAATTTATATGCAAGTTGAGAGGTAAACATAGATTTTCCTGCTCCGGGGTGACCGAGTATGATAATTGGCTGATTACTGTTATAGGGATTTTTTAATGCATGCAATAATTCTTTACCTATATTTTCTTCTTCTCTAAAATCAATACTATTCCAATTATCGCTAACTAAATAGTTTTTTTTATGTTTTTTTTCTTCATAATAAAAATATTTATAACTTTGTGGTATATAAATTTCCTCTCGTATAGGTAATATTAATCCATCAATTACGTTTTCATCAAGTAATTCTTCATGCACAATACTTTCTATATACTTATGATGGGCATTGATATTATCCAAAATATCTTCATCAAGAATATCAGATAATGACTTTAAATGATTATTTGAATTTTCATATAATAGTCTATCAATTTCTTCTAATCCAAACTTATTTTCAAATGCTTTACTTTGATAGTCTCTTACATCCAAAAGTAATTCTTTTATTTTTAAGGAAGTTACAGTAATATTTTTTTGAAATTCCAAATCAATCCATAATTTAACTTCTGAAAATTCTTCTGATATTTCTAAGATATTAATGTAATAATATTTTAGAGTTGATTCCTTGATTTTTTTTACAAGTTGTGACCTTTCATGGTCATGCAACCAAATTTCAAAAATTTTATTCTGCATAGACATAAGCATTTCAATGTATTCAACCGTACTGTTATTACTATCATTTGGTAAAGAACATTTGTATTTTTCCAGTAGTTTTTTATCTGCAATAAGTTCTTGTTCTACGTCACGAGTGCCTATCTCAAGATTACTTTTTGGATCATGTAACATTGATTTCTTAATGGTTTGTTCTATTTCTAATTTTTCATCGTTAATAGCTTGATTATAACTTAATAAAATTATTAATAAGTTCTGAACAGTTAATTTTTCATACCGGGCAATAGCACTTTCTTCTTTACTTACGTTAATATACTTATCAGGCATAAAAGTACTCATAAATTTTGATGGTTTGAAATCTTTAAATAAATCATGTACTTTAAAAGATCCTGTAACCAGTGAAGTTATCTGGACAGCGCTTAAACCCACTCCATATATCTGATCTAATACTTCTTGTAATGTTGTAAGCTCAGAATCTTTATTTTTTATTTGTTGAGCTATATCTTCTAATGATATTTGTAAATTATTAATCATGTTCTTCCATTTTTAAACTTCATCGTATTAAAAGCGATGAGAATTAGATTTTCATTTGTTTAGTTTTCTAAAAAAAGACTATTCTAACTAAAATAAAATTAAAATAATTAACTATAACTACCATGCAAAGGAATCTACGCGACATTTAGGTGACATTTAAAATTATTTAAAAAAAATAAAATATCTGTGCTAAACTATATTTAAAATAACATATGAGAGTAAATGAAAAAGAATATTATGAGCAGAGCATTAGAATTTTATAAAAAAAACTTTCAATCATCGCTAAATAAAAAAGTTCAAGAAAAAATTCTGAATGATCTAAACAAATCAATTCAAAAAGATATAGTAATCACAATTAATAAAAACTTTTATCCAAAACATACTTTATATCTATTCCATCTGATAAACGACTATCATCAGGCATATGTAAAATCCACTGAATCAGAGCAAAAATCAAGAATAAATAAACTTGAATCATTAGGAAAAGGAAATTTAAAGAGGACTAAAAGATATAATAAAAACGAAGAAGATATTAAGAATAAATCCCTTCCGTTAAAACGCAGATTAAAAGCAATCTATGAAAATATGTTTCTATCAAGAATAATAAAAGGAGATTACAAGTTTGCATATTTGATTTTGACAGCAATGTTTATGTATAAACCATTGTTAAACAATATATTTAAACTACTATTTAATAGAAAACAAACAGTTGAATTAGTTGAATCTTTCAATGAATCACTAGAGTTTTTCGAGTTTACTTATCTATCTCCCACTAAAATAGTTAATTCATGTGCGATAAGTTTATATCAATATTTAAAACACTGTACAGATATCAATGATAAAGAAAAACAGATAAAGTTTGTTAGAGACATTATTAATGTGTACTTTTCAGAACATGCACCCAATAAAATTAGACATGACTCTTTTAATAAAGAAATATACTGTGCAGGTATTTATAATGGTACACCTATATTTCAATGGCATACATCAACAATAAATGAGCATTACTACACAAATAAAGATTTAAAAAAATATAGTCTCTATGCAAAAAAATCATTAAAAGAAATTGGCACATTAAAACACTGGTTAATTACATACTTAACAAAAGATAGAAATAGTAAAAAGTATAACTTTGAATCAAAAGATGAAATAAAAAAAATCATAAATAACCTATCTATAACATATGTAAAACAACCACCAAAATTAATGGAAGTCATACATCAAAATCAACAAAAAACAATAAAATACTATATATTTGCACCAATTAGGCTAATTTCTACCATATTGACACGCTCAATTACCAAATCAGCACTTAAATAATCTTCCCCTATACCAAATTTACCACTATGATTTTCTCAGTGGTCACAAACTAAAACAAGATAATGCATTATCCAAACAAGGATAAAAAATGTTAAAAGTAACAGGAACACTACTAAATATAGTAGATAAAAGTGAGTTCAAAAAAGAGGATGGAACAATGGTTCCAAGCAAGGCAAAAGTTCAGATTCTTTCTGAAAATATCAGAAAAGATGGTAATAGAATCAAGATATTAAATACCATCTCAATCC
>MAAB01030453.1_pt1 | contig 14597 bp, 9 predicted proteins | sample 1115991 | NCBI WGS metagenome assembly MAAB01 (sample SAMN04961124, study PRJNA320927) | seawater metagenome | isolation source: sample BD02T18 sea water enriched with oil for 18 days | place: USA:Gulf of Mexico | collected 2013-07-27
ATTGCTAGGGTAGAATGCATATTCTTAAATATATAAGCATTTTACCCGTTTACGCGATGGTTTGATATTTATTTTAATTAAAACAAAGTAGCGATAATAAATTTCATGGAAAAATTGACAGTAAAAATTATTTTAACCGTTCTAGCATTGGCCTTAACTGGTTGTTCATCCTCAGAAAGTGAGATAGACAAGGTACCAGATAAGTCTGCCCAAGCTTTATTTGTAGATGCTAGGGCAGCCCTTGATAATGGTTTATATCAAAAAGCGATTCAAATCCTTGGCGCGATTGATTCACGTTTCCCTTTTGGTCCTATCTCACATCAAGTACAGCTTGATTTAATTTATGCTTATTACAAAAGTGGTGATGCTGCACAAGGTATTGCCTTAGCCGATCGCTTTTTACGCTTAAACCCAAATAACTCTAATGTTGATTATGTCTATTACATGCGTGCACTTATCAATATTTCAACTGAAGAAAACTTATTTCAAGACTTAGCAGGAATTGATCGTACCGATCGCGATCCTGAAGCGTCACGCAGCGCGTTCAATGACTTTAAAAGTATAGTTACTGATTTTCCCGACAGTAAATACGCTGCCGATTCTCGTAAACGCATGATTTCAATAAAATCTCGCCTTGCAAAGTATGAAATTGCCGTGGCAAAGTATTACATCAAACGTGAGGCATATGCTTCTGCAGCTAACCGTGCTCGTTACGTAGTTGAGTATTTTTCTCCTAGCCCAGAAATAGAGCAAGCTTTAGAGATCATGATTGAGTGTTACGGTAACTTGGGTTTAGCTGATTTAAAGAGAAATGCAATGCAAGTGCTTGCTGCTAACTTTCCAAATAATAAGTTAGTAGAGTAACGATAAAAGTGAAACTGGCCTTGGGTTAGTGCAAACAAAAGCTAAATTGCTTCGGTAATTTAGCTTTTTTTATGACTAAATAGTTTGCTTAAGAGCCTGAGTTGTTATTACTTAACCTGAACTCGGTTTAAGAGATATTTAACCCATTGAAATATCTACACAAACTATTTCGATGATTTTCTGGCTTGATAGTTTTTCTTAATTCAAAGCAAATTTCGCGTCAATAGCTGGTCTATTGCAAGTAAATTTAACGCAGAAGTTAGGAAAAATAGCTGCTAGATAAACATTTGTTAAGCCGAGTTTAGGTTACTTAGATAAGTATTCGCCGCCAAAATGAGAATATCTTTTTGCTGGGCAAAGGGGATATGCGACTATAAAACTATTATAGTCGCATTACACGGTTAAGTTAAAATTAAAGCGCTTCTTGGTTTTCTTCACCGGTTCTAATTCGAATAACGCGCTCTACATCAGTAATGAAGATTTTACCGTCACCTATTTTTCCAGTTTGCGCAGTTTCCAAGATTGCATTAACACATCGCTCAACATCTTCTTTAGCAATGACGATTTCTAGTTTCACTTTAGGTAAGAAGTCGACCATATACTCTGCACCACGATACAACTCAGTATGACCCTTTTGACGGCCAAATCCTTTAACCTCAGAAACAGTCATACCAGTGACACCAATTTCACCAAGGGCTTCTCTTACATCATCCATTTTAAATGGTTTAATAATCGCTTCTATTTTTTTCATCTGCGTTGCTCGTCAGTTAAAGTTGTAATGATTTAAATAATAAAGTTATTACAGCGTGTTTATTGTCATTTAGCAATATCCAATTGGCTTTTAATTTTGTTAAACTAGTGAAAACCACATACTTATACCAAACGAATTAATTAATTGACCAACTTAGAACTATATTAGCGAGTTTAAAAGGTTTATATACAGCGTTATTGATTTAAACAAGGGAATAATCATTCTCTTCAATCAATGCCTTGCCTATAAGCCTTTTAATTCTCGCTAAGTGAGCAATAAATTAGTTCGATTGGTATTAACACTCAAGCCTTGCTAGGAAATCCTATGGATCAGCAAATTATCATTGCCGAAATGAAAGTTTTACCTGAAATTGATGTTCAATTTGAAATTGACCGCCGTGTTGCTTTTATCAAAAAACAATTAGTCCAGTCAGGGCTAAGTAATTTAGTGTTAGGGATTAGTGGTGGAGTTGATTCATCAACCTGTGGACGCCTAGCTCAACTTGCTGTAGATGAACTCAACGAACAACAAAGTGAAAGTAAAACAAACTACCAATTTATTGCCGTTCGTTTACCTTACGGCATTCAAGCAGATGAAGAAGATGCTCAACAAGCAGTAGACTTTATTCAACCTAGCCATTGCTTAACCACCAACGTACTTAGCGCAGCTGATGGTATTCATCATGAAGTATTACAAGCAATGAGCAAAGCTGAAATTCTAAATGCTAGTGATGCCCAGATTGATTTCTCTAAAGGTAATGCAAAAGCCAGAATGCGTATGGCAAGCCAATATCATATTGCCGGAATTATTGGTGCTTTAGTCATAGGCACAGATCATAGCGCAGAAAATATCACCGGATTTTTTACAAAATGGGGTGATGGGGCTTGCGATTTAGCTCCACTATTTGGTTTATCAAAAAGACAAGTCAGAGCCATAGCTAAAGAGCTTGGAGCACCCAGCATATTAGTTGACAAAGCACCTACGGCTGACTTGGAAGAACTAGAGCCGGGTAAAACAGATGAAGATGCTTTAGGTATAAGCTACGAACAATTAGATAACTTTTTAGAAGGTAAAAAAGTGACTGATGCTGTTAGCGAACATATCATTAACATTTATAAAAAAACTCAACATAAAAGACAAGCAATACCAACGATCTACGATAAAATTTAATTTATACCACTATCAAGACTTAGCATAATCCATTTTTATTACCTATAACTGAATAACACAGGACAGTTAATAAAAATGGATTTTTTATGCTTTATACTCAGTCTACATGTGACAAAATCACACCCAAAATAACACCCCAAATAACACCTAATACCTCTCATCAATCAACCTTATCGTTAGGAATGACCTTGATTGAATTGATGGTCAGTATAGGAGTTACCTCGATACTCATTAACATCGCTTTACCCAGTTTCAATGATTTCATTGTGCAATTACGGGTCGATAATGAAATTTCACGTCTTGCTCGTTTATTATTAGCGGCAAGAAATCACGCGATAAATACGCAAGATAATGTCATTATCTGCCCTCTAAAAGCCAATGGCGTCTGCTCAGTAAATTGGCATGATGAACTTTCTGTATTTGTTGATACTAACAATAATCAAAAATTTGATAGTGCTAATAATGAACTATTACTTGCGACAAAAAGTCCAATCAATTCAGGGGATTCTTTAAAATACGCAAAAAATAGAAACAGAATAACTTATCAGGCAACTGGTCACTTATTTGGTTTAAGTAATGGCACGTTAAAGTATTGCCCAAAAGGGTATGAAGAAAAATCAAGAGGTATTGTGATAGCTCGGTCAGGTCGGTTTTATACAACAACAGATAACAATAACGATGGTCAAGATGAAACACGTAGTCATCAAAAAATCGTCTGTGATTAATTCACTAAAATTATCATAGCTTTGTATAAAACTAGAGGATGACCTTCTCTTTATAAAGTGCATTTATATCTAAAAGTATTAGATATAAAAAAACCAGCTAATACGCTGGTTTTCGATTATAAATGTCGCTCTATTGAGCTATTTTTACTCGGATCTTATTCTTAGCAACTCTTGTTTCATGCAAAGTTGATAATGCCGCTTTTGCTTCAACCTCGTTAGGCATTTCAACAAAGCCAAAGCCTTTTGATTTAGCTGTTACTTGGTCTAATACTAAGCTACATTCTGCGACTGTGCCGTGGGCGGAAAATAAAATACGAAGTTCTTGCTCAGTGGTTGAGCGAGAAAGGTTACGAACTAAAAGTTTCATAATGAACCATTGGATTGTGATAGCAATCTAAATTGTCTCATATATTCACAATAGACCAAGCGATATTATGCAATTAAAACAAAAATAATTTATTATTACAGCATTAATTAAACGTAATCCCCCTCAAAACTAGGAATAGTAATGCCACATTTTATAATGGACTGCTCACAAAGCATTTTAGAATCCCATGAAGAAGAGTTTATCCTAGAACAAATTCACCGTATCGCGTATTCAGCAGGGTTATTTGAGGAAGGTGATATCAAAGTCAGACTGAACCCCTATAAGAAATTTCTCGTTGGGAATAAAGCAGACACTTTCATTCATGTTTTTGCTCATATAATGCAAGGAAGGACAACTGAACAAAAAGCTGAGTTATCCAAACAGATGGTTAGTATGCTAAGCGCTATGTTTCCTGATATTAGCAATATAGCAATGAACATTAGTGATTTTGAAAAAGACACTTATTGTAATCGCGCTATGTTATAGCGCGATTACAATAAGAGAACAGGATAAAAAATAAGTGCCACTTAACTTGAAAGTAATACGATTCTGATAGCTTAGTTAGTCAATTACAGTGCGTCGTATCATCGTTAAGCAGCATTGCGTGACATCGACACTTTATTCCTACCACTTTTTTTTGCTATATAAAGCTGCTTATCTGCTTGTTTATATAAACCCTCAATAGAAGTATTTTCTGTGTTCAATTCGGAGATACCTATACTGATGGTAATATCAATAGAATGGCAACTATAGTTAAACATTTTGTTCTCTATTGTGACGCGCATTTTCTCTGCGATAACCTTTGCACCTTCAAGCGCTGTATTATTGAGTAAAACCGTAAACTCCTCACCACCAATACGCGCAAAAACATCACCTTTGCGCATAGTCGTCCCTAACTCCTTTACTAATTCTACTAAGATAAAATCCCCTGCTTGATGTCCATAGTTATCATTTACCTGTTTAAAAAAATCAACATCAAGCATTAGTAGTGAAATAGCGCTGTTCTCTCTAGATGCTGTTGCTATTAATTTCTTAGATATTTCAAAGAAATAACGTCGATTATATATATTGGTAAGATTATCCATGATTGATAATCTATGTAATTCATCGACATTTTTCTGTAGCTCATCATGGGCCTCAATGCTCGATAAGCGACTATTATAAATAGCCCTAGAAAGTAAAATAGTTGCGGGAATATATATCAAAATTAACACAACCAAACCAAGATGTTGATGCTGCCCATAATTAAGCATAATGATAATTTGAGGGATTATCATTGAAAAGAAAAACACCAAATATGCCTTATACAGCGATGACATAGAGAGTGCAGCGGCAGTTATTATGCCGATACTCATTATTAGACTAACTAACTCATAGGGTTGTGGTGCATATACAATGGATAAAACTGAAGATATTGTCCACATAAGAGCCTGAAATACATTAGAAAGCATGAAGTATTTTTCATGCTTTGCTAATTTTTTTTCAGCTTTTTGCGCTAAACATTTTCTAAATGTTCTTGCATTATAAAAACGGTACCACGCTAATATTATTTGAAAAACAAACCAAATAATTAACACTGAAAATGGAACGAATTTAATAAATATTCCGAAATAAGCACAAGATACTATCAACATAGCAATCATTGCTCTGGGTGTTTGCTCAACTAAACTTTCGATAAGTTTGGGATGGACAGTAGCCATGATATTTCCTAGTGTTTATATATTTATCACACTAATAAATAATTCATTAAACTATAACTTATCAGTAATCTTTTTTACTGATTTCAATCAACTACGCGTAAAGTAATCATATTATTAAATAAAAAGTAGCGACGAATAATCTCGAATTTATACACTGCACGGGTTATAAGTAAGACCTGTCTTTATTCTAACTTACGAAGGTAAATGATAACTCCCTTTACCATTATTATTTACTGGGTAAAGTATCAAATCAACTTGTTGAATAATAACCTCTGATAGCCATTTACAAGCAGAGAATATCGCAAATTCAAGGTAAACCTCTCTTTGGATTGATAAACCTGCTTTGACTAAGTTATCGATGCTGATTTAGCCGTGCAATGACGATCAAACTAGTGACAGTTACTGCTCACAGCTAACATCTAATTTCATATCTAAATCACACGAACTAGGTGCCAGTAACTGCAAAAATTCATCTGCGGGTATAGGTTTTGAGAAGTAATACCCTTGACCATAATCACAGCCAGCATTAAAGAGTAAGTTCTTTTGTTCTTCTGTTTCTATCCCTTCAGCTATCACTTTCAAACCTAACTTTTGCGCCATCGTGATAATCGCTTCAGACAAAATCATATCTTCAGATCCCAGCACTATATTTCTCGTAAATGATTGATCTATTTTTAAATAATCAAGTGCAAATTTTTTCAAGTATGATAACGATGAATACCCAGTACCAAAATCATCCATCGACAAACCAATACCAGCAGTTCTGAATTTAGAAAGACGCTCAAGAGTGCTAATATTATTATTCATTAACAAACCTTCAGTTATCTCAATAACAATATTTTCTCCTGGCAATTGGTTTTCAGCAAGGTAGGATAGCCAATCTAATTGCTCTATCGATTCTCGAAATTGTACCGGTGATTTATTAACACTGACCTGTATATCTAAACCAAGCTGTTCTTTGCACTTTTTAATGTGCTGAACGGTTTGCTTAAATACCCAATCACCTATTTCAATGATTAATCCAGACTCTTCTGCAAGTGGAATAAATTCAGCCGGACTGACCATACCTCTAATAGGATGTTTCCACCTTAATAAGGCTTCAGCTTTACGGATCTCCCCCGTTTTTAAGTCAACAATAGGTTGATAAAACACAGTAAGTTGATTCAAAGTAATGGCCTCACGCAAGTCATCCATTAACTCTAAATGTTCTAGGGCTTGCTCTTGCATCGAGGCAGTAAAATAACAAAACCTATTGCGTCCGAGATTCTTAGCAAGGTACATTGCTTGATCAGCATTTTTTAATAATTCCAAAGTGCTACTTGCATCATTTGGATAGATGGTAACTCCTAGACTAGCAGAGATATAAGTATACATTTTAGAAATATAAAATGGTTTACTTAAGGCATCTAAGACCTTCTGAGCAATTATTTCGACATTATGTATATCCGCTATATCAGATAAAAGAATCGTAAATTCATCTCCTCCTAAACGCGCAACACTGTCTACTTCTCGAATACAGTGCGTGATTCGCTTTCCTGCTTCAATGAGTAGCGCATCTCCATAGACGTGGCCCCGAGTATCATTTATTTTTTTGAAGTTATCTAGGTCTATAAAAATCAAAGCAAACTTTTGCATTTTACGTTGCGAGACCTTTATTTCTTGCTCTAGTCGATCAATAAACATTATTCGATTGGGAAGGTTTGTCAGACTGTCATATTTAGCTTGCCTTAATATTAATGCGTCTTTCTTTTTCTTTTCTGTTATATCTGAAAATAGAGCAATTCGTCTGAAAACGTTGCCATAATCATCATAAATGGTATTGATTGAAAGCCATTCAGGAAACTCTCCGCCATTTTTTTTAGTGTTCCAGATTTCGCCTTGCCATGTGCCAGTTAGTTTCAGCTCTTCCCACATTGATTGATAGAATTCTGTGCTTTGCTTACCTGAACTAAATATACTAGGATTTTTACCAATAAGTTCACCCGAGCTATAACCCGTGATTTCAGTTAAGGCTGGGTTAATCGCGATGATTTCATTATTAGCATTAGTGATCATCATCGCTTCAGAGCTATTTTGATAGACAATATCTGCCAGTTTTAGGTCTTCTTCCTGTTGACGTTTATTTGTTATATCTTTGCTAATACCAATCAGCCCTACAACTTCACCTTGTGCATTTTTCAATTTTACCTTTGTGATTTCAAGAATGTATGGCTTAGCATTCAAACGTGGAATTGTTTCATAAGAGACATGAGGAAAGTCTTGTGCTAAAGCTGCTCTATCAGAATTTAAACAATGATGTGCTATTTCATCACCCAATAACAAAGCTAAATTAGAAGAGGGAGTATTTAACATATCTTCTTCTTCTATTCCCGCTAAGTTACAAAATGTCTTATTTACAAAATGATAACGGCCGTCAATTCCTGTAAACCAAATACCTATCGGTGAATTATCAATAATGGCACGTAGTCTTGAACTTATCTCTTCCTTATCAATCATTAGATTTTGAAAAGATGTCGCCATTTCATTAAAGCCAAGCGCTATATTATTGAGTTCATCATGGGTATCAAGTGTTACACGAGCATCAAGATCACCACCATAAAACTTACCAGTAACCTGTGTCAGGGAGTTAATGCTTCGAATCGTAGAAAAATGTAGCCCTATAATAAAATACAATACAATCAGAAACAGCGCAGACGAGAAGCCTATACTGACAATTAACTGAGTGTTTGCTTGCTTTACTCTGCTGTGCAGTAAAGTACTTAAAGTAAAAGAAAGTGAGTTATCTAAAAATTGATAACCGACATCAATAACGTAGGTAGATTGATTGTAAAGTTCTAGGGAACTTATCGAAGTGGTATCCGCTAAAACTCCATCCAAGGTAAATGTGATATGTCTTTCAATTTTTTGACTGAACTCCTGAGCAGTAAGACTTTCTCCATTCGAAATTAGCTCTCTCTTCACCTTGCCCATATTATTTTTAAAGACATCAAGAGGTACAATGGTATTTGATAAAAGTGATACCATTTCTCCTCTAGATTTTATGTCCTTGTTCACTAGGTATGAAACACCAACAGCACGTGCTTGTCCAAGTAACTCTAACGTAATAGGTATAGTGAATAAAAAACTATTTGTTAAATAATACGAATCAAGATCATCCATTACCAGTAAGAAATAATAATCAGCTACTTGTAGTTGCAAAGAATTCAAATTGTGAATTAATTCTGTATGCAAGTTAAAACTTTCATCAAGAGCTAAAGTAATGCCCTTAGAATCTAAATATTGCCATTGCGCTTGTATAGTAGACCATTTTGCTGCTTGTTTTAATTCTGCAGGTAATCCTTTACTCACTCTCAAAAGGTTTTCATCAACTTGCTTATTAATTGACATCTGCATATCAGCACTGTTATTTACCCCTGCAATAACAGCCGCAGACATCCCTCTATGTTGCTGTAATGATTGAATGAGACTTGATGTTTTTTGTGCTTGTTTCAAACCTTCTAATTGCTGATTAGCAGTACTAATTGATCCGGATAAATAGACTAATAAAGAAATGGAAACAATTAATAGGGATAAGAGAGAAAGTCCGCCAAGTACAATTAATTTTCGGGGGTAACTCAAGTTGTTCATTAAATTTATAGCGGGGTTGAATAATTGCTTCACACTTCTACCTTGCAAAATTTATAAGCATCTAAAAATCGCATATTATACCTTTTCCTTTTTAAATTAACATGCTTTAGTCCTTGTAAAACCACTACTATTGCTAGTGTCTATTGACTATGTAACACACAAAAACAATGACCTAAAACAAATACTCAGTATTTAAAAACTACTGACTATAAATAATAACAATGTGTTATCTGCTATTTAACTTTAGACTTACATTTAATAAACATTACTGTTTTTTGTTTCAAGAATACTCATCATTTATTGCCTAAATTTTTTAAACATGTCTATCTGATTCAATATTTTTTTAATGAATTAACGCATTATTCTTAGCTTCGTGTTACGTTGACTACAATATAGTTAATGACTTCATTGATGAGTTATTAGTTTATTAAGTTTTCTATATACCAAAAGGATGAGGAAATATATAGGGTCCCTCACTAATAAGGTATAAGCTTATATGTTCAAATTTCGAAAAATTAATCACAAGCTTGTTTTTACATTTCTATCTCTTTCTCTAACACCACTCATTATTTTTGCCTATATCACAATCAATATGGCAAGTGACTCGATTCAAGCACAAGCATTTAGTCAATTAGAGTCTGTACGTTCAATCAAAAAAGCACAAATTTCTAACTACCTCTCCTCATTAAAAGCCAGTTTGCAAGTATTAAATGATGATCCTTATGCGTCTGAAGCCTTCAATGCCTTTGATAAAGCATTAACTACTGATGGATTAAATAGCGATGCTTGGCGACAAGCTGAGAATCAATATGCAGAACGCTTTATTAACATTAATAAAGTAAATGCTTGGTATGATCTCTTTTTTATAAATTTACAAGGTGACATTATATTCACTGCCGCAAAAGAGTCTGACTTAGGGAGTAATATTGCTCTATCTGGTCTTAATCAAACCAGTTTGGGCGATGCCTTTCAAAGTTCACAACAAAATAACTTAACTGCAATATCAGTTTCCGACTTTAAACCATACCCACCTTCCAACGATGAACCGGCTGCGTTTATGATGACAAAGCTTAGTGACTTAACTGGAAAACACATTGGTTATATTGCATTGCAGTTTCCTTTGAACAAAGTGAATGAAATAATGCAACAACGTGATGGTATGGGGGATACTGGAGAAACATATCTAGTCGGTGAAGACCGCCGAATGCGCTCAGACTCATATTTAGATCCAACAGGTCATTCTGTTATTGCATCTTTTGCTGGCAATATCAGTGAAAATGGCGTGAACACCGAAGCGGTTAAAGCTGCATTTACTGGAGAGACTGCAAGTCGTATTATTATTGACTATAACGGTAACAGCGTACTTTCTTCGTTCAGTACTATAGACTTAGGAGGGTTTAAATGGGCCCTTATTGCTGAAATTGATGAAGCAGAGGCTTTTGAAACATCAAAGACTCTCATCAATATTACAGCAGTCATCGTCACTGTGGTATCCGTGATTATCACTGCTATAGCTATTGTTATCGCTAAAAATATAAGTGGTCCTATCGTACAGGCAGTTGTCATAGCGCAACGGGTATCTTCAGGCGATTTAACGGCTGATATTGACGTTGATCAAAGTGATGAGTTGGGCTTATTACAACAGGCAATGCATGACATGATTATTAAGTTAAAAGATATGGTAGAACATATCGCTAACTCTGCCAATCAACAAGCCGCAGCTTCCCAAGAACTCTCTAGCATTACCGAGTTAACCGATGAAAATGTGTCTCGACAACACCTAGCAACTGAGCAAGTAGCAACGGCAATCAACGAAATGAGTGTTTCCATTGATGAGGTTACGCAAAACACCTCTGAAGCTTCTAATGCTGCTGATACTTCAACTAAACTAGTCCACATTAGCTCTATTGCGGTTAATGAAACTATAGAGCAAATTGTAAAATTATCTGATGACATCACTAAATCAAAAGTCTTAATTGATGATGTCCAAGCAGGTACCAAAGATATAGCAAATATTTTGGTCACGATTAAAGGAATTGCCGATCAAACAAACTTGCTCGCGTTAAACGCCGCAATCGAAGCAGCAAGAGCAGGAGAGCAAGGTCGAGGTTTTGCTGTGGTCGCTGAGGAAGTGAGGAACTTAGCGCAAAATACCCAAAATTCAACAGTAGAAATCGAAAAAATGATCAAATCATTAGAGCAAAACGTCAGTGCTGCAACCAACTCTATGGTTGCAGGTACCGATCAGGCGCAATTAATCGTTGATAAAACTCATGAAGTAACACAATCGTTAGCAGAAGTTGAGTCTTCTGTATCGATGATATCTGATATGAACATTCAAATATCAACTGCCACTCAACAACAAAGTGAAGTTGCCCGAGATATTAACCAGCAAGCAACACAGATAAGTGATATTTCCATTGAAACAGGTGAAAGTACCAAAGAAATAGCTTCTGCTAGTGATGAATTAGCTGCTTTAGCCGTTGAGCTAACAGAGCAAGTTAACGCCTTTAAAGTATAAATTTCATGCTTAATAATGAATATTGAAGCGAGTCATTAATCGTAACTAGCATATTAACAATGTAGATGAATGCACAAAAAAGCCCAAGTAGACGAGGTCACTAGGGCTTTTTATTTTTCTAATGGCTTGCGTGTTAGTCACTGATTAATAGTCATTAAGTGACTAACAAAGATTACTCACTTATCTAAAAAGAGCATTATTATACTCTTATCTGTTCAGCCTTCTCTATTTCATTAGCAATGGCTTGCGGTGAGCCTGTATTACGACATAACCAATAATATGCTCCCGGCACTATAAACAAAGTAAATATACTTGCTAATGATACCCCTGCGAAAATAACCACACCAATAACCATACGGCTCTCTGCCCCTGGTCCAACAGCCAACACTAAAGGAATAGCACTTGTTACCGTAGTAAATGTAGTCATAACAATCGGACGCAGTCTTTGTTGTGCAGCACTGATTAATGCCTCTTCAAAAGCAAGTCCTTTATCACGTAATTGATTTGCGAACTCAACAATCAAAATACCATTTTTTGCCGCCAAGCCAATCAACATCACAATGCCAATTTGGCTATAAATGTTTAAACTCATGCCCATAAGTTCTAACCCTGTTAGGGCTCCAACCAATGCCAATGGTACGGTTAGTAATATAACGAAAGGATGAATGAAACTTTCAAACTGTGCAGCCAACACTAAGTAAGTAATTAATAGTGCAAGTAAAAACACAAACAAGATAGAATTGCCTGACTCTTTTAGTAATAACGACTCACCTTTATAATCAACTTGCACATGTTCCGGCAATTTATTTTTAGTGACATCATTTAAAAAATCTAACGCATCACCTAAGGCATAACCGTCGGCTAAATTCGCTGTCACCGTTATGCTACGTAAGCGGTTATAACGGTTTAGTCTAGAAGAAGTCGCATTTTCGCCAATATTTAGTAAGTTAGCTAATGGAATCAGTTTATCTGTTGTTCTAGAGCGAACATAGAGGTTATCGATATCCGTTGGACTTTGAAATTGCTTTTCATCGCCTTCAACAATCACATCATATTCTTCACCGCGATCAACAAACGAAGTAACACGACGCTGCCCTAACATGGTTTCTAAAGTCTGAGCTATGTCGCCTACGGGTACCCCTAAATCATAAGCACGTTCACGATCTATTTGCACTAATAGCTGAGGGTATGTTTCTTTATAGTCACTGTTAATATTCGACAGGTTAGGGTTCTTTTGTGCTTCTGTGATCAAAATATCACGCCATTGTGCTAACTCTTCAAAAGTGTTGCCCTGCAATACAAACGACACTGGCGCGTTGCTTCCTCCACCGCCACCAATGCCACGGCGCATAATGGCAAAAGCACGCACATCAGTAACATTTTGCACGTCACGGTTTATTTTATTGATAAAGCTAAAAGTATCAATACTACGTTTATCCCATTCAGGCAGGCCGACAATGGCAATACCACCACTACCACCAAAACCAGGAACACGGACTAATACTCGGTCTAACTCCCCTTCAGCTTGGTAACCTAGCAGTTTTTCTTCAATTTTATGCATGTTTTTAACATTACTCTCGTAACTTGCGCCCTCAGCGCCTTGCATAATTAAAAAGAAATTCCCTCGATCTTCCTTGGGTGTGTATTCAGACGGTAATTTATTAAATAGTAAAAAGACTGCCGTTAGTGATAAACCTAGCACAAGAACAATCAACAATGGCTGATGAATACTATTTGCTAATGCTCGGCCATAGGCCGCTTCAAAGCGTGCAAAAGCACGATCAAGCTTTTGTCCAAATGAAGAACTTCGCTCTCTATGCCTTAACATTTTTGAGCACATCATAGGGGTCAGTGATAGGGCTGTTAGGCTTGAAAAAACTACCGCAGCAGCAATCGCAATAGCAAATTCGGTAAATAAACGTCCCATATTGCCAGATAAAAAGACCAGAGGTACAAATACAGCAACCAATACTAACGTAGTGGCGACAACGGCAAAGGCTACTTCCCTGCCCCCTTCGTATGCAGCCATTAAAGGCGATTGACCATTTTCAATGCGACGGTAAATATTTTCAAGTACCACAATCGCATCGTCCACAACAAGACCAATGGCGAGTACCAATGCTAATAAGGTAAGTAAGTTAATTGAAAAACCAAACCAAGAGAGTGCCATCATCGAACCAATTAACGCAACAGGTACAGTAACAGCGGGAATTAAGGTAGCACGAACATTCCCAAGGAATAAAAAGATAACTAACACAACCATTAACATGGCAATAATTAAGGTATTATATACTTCATCGATAGAGCCTTGAATAAATACCGAACTATCATAACTATTGGTGATTGTCGTGCCCACTGGAAGGGAATCACGAATAGCGATCATTTCTTCTCTAGCCGTTTTGACCACATCTAAGGTATTGGCTTTCGATTGTTTGATGACCCCCAATCCCACCATGTTTTTACCATTACCGCGGAACATGTTTTCATCATCTTGTGCACCAATAAACACTTCAGCAACATCACCTAGCCTTACTACTGACTTACTTTCAGAGTGATTAATAACCATATTGGCAAAGTCTTGCTCGGTTAAATAGCTGCGTTCAACACGAATTGAGAAGTCTCTGTCTATTGACTCTATTCTGCCTGCTGGTAATTCAACATTCTCGTCGCGTAAGGTTCTTTCAATATCTTGTACGGTAATATCTCGCGCCGCCATAGAAGCGCGATTCAGCCGAATTTTCATGGCATAAATTCGCCCGCCACCAACGCGTACACGAGCAACACCATCAACGACGGCAAAACGGTCTACGATATAACGGTTAGCGTAATCGGTAAGCGCTAACGTACTCATGGTTTCACTTTGTAAAACAAA
>MAAB01029275.1_pt1 | contig 14596 bp, 13 predicted proteins | sample 1115991 | NCBI WGS metagenome assembly MAAB01 (sample SAMN04961124, study PRJNA320927) | seawater metagenome | isolation source: sample BD02T18 sea water enriched with oil for 18 days | place: USA:Gulf of Mexico | collected 2013-07-27
TTGACCTTGTCGCCGCCTTCTAAAAAGCGTTTCAGGTTACGTAATTTCACCTGATAATCGCCTTCATCTGTACCAGGACGGAATTTAATTTCCTTAACCTGTATTTGTTTTTGCTTTTTCCTTTGCTCTTTCTGTTCTTTAGATTTCTCGTAAAGAAACTTGCCGTAATCCATTACACGACAAACAGGAGGTTTAGCCGTTGGGCTTATTTCAACAAGATCAACACCCGCTTCATCAGCTTGGTTCATAGCTTCATTTAATGAAACTATGCCGCCTGCTTCGCCGTCAAACTTAATTAAACGAACTTCATTATCAGCAATACCTGTGATTAACTCATTTAAACGATGTGCTGGCTCTTTTTGCCCGCCTCGTTGTCCACCTTTAATAGCCATGTTCCTCCTACAGAAACCTTTTTTATTTACTTATAAATTGATCTTTCTTCCGACTTTTTTGTCAAAAGTGCACATTGATTTTCGTCAACTCCGCACTTTCCTTCAAACTCAAAAGAAATTTCTGCTTTCTAAGTGATAAAACTTATTATAACTTAGAAGTTTCAAATTGTATTAAGCCAGCTCGTTATTATAAACTCGCGGCTCGAAACTTTATTATGCCCTTGTTTTAACTTCTTCGCTTAACTTAGCGATAAAGTTATCAACAGACATTTTTCCTAAATCTTCACCACTTCGAGTTCTGATGGATATTTCCCCTGCTTCCATTTCTTTGTCACCGACAACTAAAAGGTAAGGAACTCTCTTTAAAGTGTGCTCGCGGATTTTAAAGCCTATCTTCTCATTTCTCAAGTCTAGTTTTGCTCTAAATCCATTTTCTTTTAGTTTTTTAACAACTTTTTCACAATATTCACCTTGTTTGTCGGTAATATTCATAATTGTTGCTTGAATTGGCGATAACCACGTTGGAAATTTCCCCGTGTACTCTTCAATTAAAATTCCAATAAAACGCTCTAACGAACCCAAAATAGCACGATGAATCATCACCGGAATATAACGTTCGTTGTCTTCGCCGACATAAGTTGCACCTAAACGCTCAGGTAAGGCAAAATCAAGTTGTACTGTACCACATTGCCAAGCACGACCTAAACAGTCCATTAAGGTAAATTCAATCTTAGGACCATAAAATGCTCCTTCACCTGGTAAATATTCAAATTTAATGTCACTGTCGGTCAATGCTTGCGCTAGACCAGCTTCAGCTTTATCCCAAATTTCATCACTACCAATGCGGTTTTCTGGACGAGTAGAAAGTTTGACAATAATATCTTCAAAACCAAATGAACCGTAAACGTCATAAACCATTTCGATACACTTTATTACTTCGGCTTGAACTTGTGATTCCATACAGAAAATATGGGCATCATCTTGAGTAAACCCACGTACTCGCATTAATCCATGTAAAGAGCCTGACGGTTCATTACGATGACAACAGCCAAACTCGGCGATGCGCAAAGGTAAATCACGATACGATTTTAAACCTTGGTTGAATATTTGTACATGACCAGGGCAGTTCATTGGTTTTATTGCGTATTCACGCTTTTCAGATGTAGTCGTAAACATACCATCGGCATATTTATCCCAGTGACCTGATTTTTCCCAAAGGCTTCTGTCCATCATCATTGGCGCTTTAACTTCGTCGTAGTCATACTCATGTAATTTTTCACGAACGAATTTTTCTAATTCAGTATAGATAGTCCAACCATCGTTATGCCAAAATACCATTCCCGGCGCTTCTTCTTGCCAATGGAATAAATCTAGTGTTTTACCTATTTTACGATGATCACGCTTTTCAGCTTCAGCTAAACGAACAATATAAGCTTTTAATTGCTTCTTATCTGCCCATGCTGTGCCGTAAATTCGTTGCAACATTTTATTATCAGAATCGCCACGCCAGTATGCACCAGCAACTTTCATTAATTTAAAATGGTGACAATGACGCATGCTAGGTACGTGAGGACCACGACACATATCAATGTATTCTTGATGATGATATAAAGCAGGTGTATCTGTTTTCTCGATATTTTGATCAAGAATTTCTAATTTATAGATTTCACCACGTTCAGTAAACGCATCGTAAGCATCTTGCCAACTACCTGTTTTCTTGACAACTTCATAGCCAGTACGTGCTAATTCAGTCATTCGCTTTTCAAGTTTAACTAGATCATCTTCAGTAATTGACTCATCAAGATCTACGTCATAATAAAAACCGTTATCAATTGTAGGTCCAATTGCCATTTTAACATTTGGGTATAATTGCTTTATTGCATGCCCCAATAAATGAGCACATGAATGACGAATGATCTCAAGACCTTCGCTGTCTTTGTTCGTGATAAGTTGCAAAGAAGCGTCTTGAGTGATTAATTCACAAGCATCAACAAGATTTCCGTCGATACGACCCGCTATGGTTGCTTTAGCAAGACCAGGGCCAATATCTAGCGCAACATCCATTACAGATACTGCAGAGTCAAAAGAACGTGTTGAACCATCGGGGAGAGTTATTACAGGCATGAAATTTCCTTATCAGTGGCGGCAGCATACCAAGCGTCGCTTGAAGTGTATTTTTACAAAGCGGGAATTGTAAAGACCTTGCGACTGATAAACAAGTTATTTAGTCAATCCTATGAAAAAAACAAATCGAGAACAAGCGATTGAAAATAGGCTACTATATAAAGAACAAAAACAAATAACTAATTTCGGATAATAAACTCAACCGCAGTAAGTGAACTCACCTCTTGATATTTAAATTTTTCAAACTAATGTTATTAGCATTATTTGTCTGCTTACATTTTTCAACTTTTGCTGACACAACTGACTGGAAAGTATGGAAACAACAAAAAAGCCTAAGCATAAGCTCTCGTCAATCAAACATTGAAAATTTTACCGAAATAAAAGCAACGGCGATTGTAAAATCAACGCTATCCGGCTTTTTATTTTTTATTCAAAATGTTGATAACACACCTAAGTGGCTAACGAATGCTTACAAAAGCGAGATAATCAAAGTTATTTCAACTAGCGAACATATTTTCACCGTTAATTTTTCTGCAATTTGGCCATTAAAAGCAAGATATTTGCAATTGCACTCTAAATATCAGCAAAACAATGATTTATCGATAGAAATTGAATTAACAGACGATTTCACCATAGAAGACAAAACTAGCAACTCAGTACGAGCAAAAGTTCATCATAGTCATTGGCTAATCACACCTAGCCTAACTGAAAACAAAGAAAAACAACTGACTATTGAATACACCTTTATTGCCGATAGCGGAGGTAAGGCGCCTAGGTGGTTAACTGATCAGTTAGCATTAAAATATATTTTCAAATCTATGAAAAAAATTCGTCAGCAATTACCAAAATCAAAATGGCAATTGCATCAAACATCAGAAATTAAAGAGCTACAATAATCTAAAAACAATATAAGTAAGTTTTGTAGCTGAGACTTGTGCCCCACAATTAAAAGCGTAACACTACCTACACATTCAACATCGACAAAGCCATCGCTTCCGCTATTTTAATACCGTCTATACCTGCTGATAATATACCACCGGCATATCCTGCTCCTTCACCTGCAGGGTATAAGCCTTTAGCATTCAAACTTTGCAACGTTTCTCTATCACGCGTGATTTGAATTGGTGATGATGTACGAGTTTCAACGGCTGTTAAAGTCGCTTCATTCATAGAGAACCCTTTAATTTTCTTTTCAAAAGCAGGCAAAGCTTCTCGTATAGCAGCAACAGCATAATCAGGTAAAGCTTCGCTTAAATCACAATAAGTCACTCCCGGCTTATAGGAAGGAATGACACTACCATGCTCACCTGTTTTTCTTCCTGCTAAAAAATCACCAACAAGTTGAACTGGTGCATCGTAACTTTCACCGCCCATAGTAAAAGCTTGCTCTTCTAGTCGACGTTGAAATTCAATGCCTGCCAAAACGGAGTTATCTTTGGCGGAAAATTTACCCGAAGAATAATCTTTCGGCTCAATACCTACAACAATAGCGCTATTAGCATTACGTTCATGGCGAGAATATTGGCTCATACCATTCGTTACCAAACGACCTTCTTCCGATGCTGCTGCTACAACAGTTCCCCCAGGGCACATACAAAAACTGTAAACACTGCGACCATTACTAGCATGATGCACCAACTTATAATCAGCAGCCCCTAAAATCTCATTGCCAGCATTTTTACCAAAACGTGCCTCATCAATCACAGACTGTTCATGCTCAATACGAAAACCAACCGAAAAAGGTTTTGCTTTAATGTAGACACCTTCATCATGAAGCATTTCAAAAGTATCTCTAGCACTATGACCAATAGCCAATGCAATATGATTAGTAGCAAGATGTTCACCACTCGCTAAGGTTAGGCCTGTTACTTGTTTAGCAGCAAAACCGATAAGCGCATCATCTTCAAATGAAACTGTTTCATCATTTTCAAAATGAATTTGTTCAACCCGTTGTTCAAAGCGTACTTCACCACCAAGCTCGAAAATTTTCGCTCGCATTTTTTCAACCATGGTTACTAACTTAAAAGTACCTATATGAGGCTTGCTAACAAATAAAATTTCTTCAGGTGCGCCAGCATCAACAAACTCATTCAAAACTTTTCGGCTATAATGTTTAGGGTCTTTAACCTGACTATAGAGCTTTCCATCAGAAAAAGTGCCGGCACCACCTTCGCCAAACTGCACGTTGGACTCAGTATTCAATATTTTTTTTCGCCAAAAACCAAAGGTGTCTTTGGTGCGCTCTCTAACTTCCTTACCACGCTCTAAAATAATAGGTCTAAAACCCATTTGAGCAAGCACTAAACCAACAAACAAACCACACGGTCCCATACCAATAACCACAGGACGCTCTGTTAACTGTTCTGGAGCTTGACCTACAAATTTGTACTCCATGTCAGGTGTGAGTTTTACATGAGGATCTTTGCTAAATTTTTCTAGCAATTGTTCGTCTATGATAGTGCTGATATCAAGCGTATAAATAAGTAAAATATTATTTTTTCTGCGCGCATCATAACCACGTTTAAAAACGGTGAAATCGACTAGTTCTGCCTTAGTAATCGCCAGTTTTTGAAGTATTACTTGCTCAATAGCTTCAGCGGGGTGATCTAAAGGTAATTTAATATCGGTTAAACGCAGCATGGTTTGCAATCCAAAATAAGAGAGGTATATAAATCATGGCGCCATTTTACCTGTGCAGCAGTATTTATGAAACAAAAGTTTAAGATTGAATTAAACTTAAAGAAATGTATGATCCACCCAAAAATAGATTGCTAGGATATAAGAAAACATGACTTTTGTTGTTACTGATAATTGTATTCGCTGTAAATACACTGACTGTGTGGCTGTATGTCCTGCAGAAGCATTTTTTGAAGGACCAAACTTTCTTGTAATAAGCCCTGACGATTGTATTGATTGTGACTTATGCCCTATTGAGTGCCCCGCAGGGGCTATTTATCAAGAAGATGACGTTCCAGAAAATCAAAAAGAATTTATTCAATTGAATGCTGAGCTAGCCAAAGTATGGCCAAGAATTACAGAAGTTAAAGCCCCACCTATTGATGCAATAAATTGGGATGGTGTTGAAGATAAATTAAAGTACCTTAAAATTGATGATTAGCGTTTTTATATAGGTTGATATTGATAAAAACAAGTTAAAACCAGTCACCAAGCAGTTTTCATAAAAGGGACTATACTTCACTTATGTTTTGACAAATCATCTCAAACATTGGTGGTTACTATGTGGCATCAAATAGAACAAGCTATTAGCGCTGAAACAGGTATGCCTTTTAAAATTAAAGAAAAATTTCCTTTATCCGCTGGTCTTTCTAGCGGAAACCCTATTAATACTAATGACCAACCACTTAACCTTTCTTTTAAAGTCTCAGATGGAAACCAAAACTACTTTGTGAAATTAAACAGCAAAGAAAGTCTAATAAATTTTCAAGCTGAAGCTTACTCTTTAAATCAGCTAAAACAATTAACCCACATTGCTTGTCCTGAAGTAACAGCCATAGGTATTAGCTTAGATAGAAGTTTTCTAGTGCTCGATTACGTTGCTTTTAGTAAAGCAAAACCAGTTCTTTGGTACCAGCTTGGCCAGCAATTAGCACAAATGCACCAAGAAACTTCTCACGGCCAATTTGGTTGGCAACATGACAATTTTATTGGTAACACAATTCAACCAAATCATTGGAGTAGTAATTGGACAACTTTTTTTTCAGAACAACGTATTGCATGGCAACTGCAGCTTCTCAGTGAGAAATCAATTTTATTAGGAAACATAAGCCATATAGCAAAAATTTGTCATGATGCTTTATTGCATCATTATGTTACTCCTTGCTTAGTTCATGGTGACTTATGGCAAGGAAATACAGGGTTTACATTTGAGCAAGGAATGATATTCGATCCTGCTTGTTATTATGGGGATCGAGAAGTTGATATTGCGATGACCGAATTATTCGGTCAATTCCCCGATGACTTTTACCACGGTTATCAAGCAGAGTATCCACTTGATGAGGGTTATGATAAAAGAAAACTAGTTTATAATTTTTACCATATTCTCAATCATGCCAATATTTTTGGTGGCATTTATATAGAGCAAGCTAAAGCGACCTTATCGAGAATAATATCAACAGCAACTCATTAAAGAAGAACAATAACAATGAATAACACTTTAAAAATGAATTTTTTGATGAAATAAAACTTATTTTTAAGCGTTTATCCATATTAATTAAGTAACTATTGGCGATAAACATGATCAAAAACATCACAGAAGAACGCATTGAATGTCCGCATTGTGGTCATCATTTAAGAATAACAATTGATTCATCTGGCGGTGATCAAGACTTTTATGACGAATGTCCTGCCTGCTGTAAAGAAATCCATTATAAATTACACATAGATGAGTACCGTAAAAAAATCCAACTTGCCGTTGATAGCGATGACGAACAAATATTTTAATAGTTGCCTGCACAAGCCTTCTTCAATATGATGGCTTAACTTTATTTCTTTTCATCCTATAGTCTACTTTCAAAATTTAATGAATTTAACCTCTTTTTTTTCTCATACTAAAAGTTTAGCCAAACTTGCCTATCCAATTTTAATTGCACAACTGATTCAAAATTTAATGGGGTTTGTTGATATTGTTATGGCTGGTCGCGTTAGCGCTATCGATATGGCGGCCGTTGCTGTGGCAAACAGTATTTGGCTACCACTAATATTAACTGTTTATGGTTTAATCATGGCACTAGCCGTGATTGTTTCTCAACTTGCAGGAGCGAAGAACTATTTAGCTATTAGCGAACAAACTTATCAAACCGCTTGGATTGCCTTAACGCTAGGCTTATCACTTATTGGACTGTATTATCTGCTTGCGCCAATTATTGCGCCGACCATAGAGTTAGAAGGCAACTTAAAACCATTATTATTTGATTACTTACGGTACATTGTTTGGGGGGCGCCGGGGTATTGCCTTTATCTAGTGTTAAGAAATTACTCTGAAGGTCTTTCTTATACCAAACCAACAATGGTGATTAGCATTGTTGGTTTATTAATTAATATTCCTGCCAATTATGTTTTTATTTATGGTGAATTTGGAGCGCCAGCATTGGGCGGTGCTGGTTGTGGTGTTGCTACAGCAATAGTTTATTGGGCGATGTTTATTGGAATGCTTATTTATGCTTTTAGCTCAAGAGTATTAAAGCAAGCGTCACTTTTTGATAAATTTTACTGGCCCAACTGGTCAGAAATTAAGAATATTTTCACATTGGGTATTCCTATCGCCTTATCCTTATTATTTGAAGTCAGCTTATTTGCCGTTGTTGCTATAATTCTAGTGCCTTTTGGCGCTGAAACAGTCGCAAGCCATCAAATAGCACTTAACTTTAGTGGGTTGATATTTATGGTGCCTTTAAGCTTAGCCATGGCGACCACTATAAAAGTTGGCAATGCTATAGGCAATAATGATCATCAACAAGCAAAAGACTATACAATTCATGCTATTTCGCTAGGGCTACTACTTGCAGTTTTTACTGCCTTAATCACTGTCCTTTTTAGAGTACCCATTGTTAGCATCTACACCACAGAGCTACCAGTCATAGAGCTTGCTGCCAATATTATGCTACTAGCAACCTTGTATCAGTTTTCAGATACAGTTCAAGTTGTTTCAGCAGGTGCACTTCGAGGATATAAAGATACTAAGTCTATTTTATATATCACTTTTGTTTCTTATTGGTTAGTTGGGTTAACTGTTGGCTTAGTTTTGGGTATTACCGACTGGATTGTTCCCAAAATGGGACCTTATGGTTTTTGGATTGGTTTTATTATTGGTTTATCTACAGCTGCCGTATTACTGGCTTGGCGTTTAAACGTAATTCAAAGGCGTCTTGCGTTGGCAAGCTAAATTTGCTTTAAAAATAAGCAATTGAATTAAATTATTGTAGATTTACGCAAAAGCACTTGCAAGCACATAAGTTGGCGGCTAACATAGCGCCTCGTTGAGTCATTCAACACTGATTACTTAAATTTTATACATCCGTAGCTCAGCAAGTTAGAGCACAGCCTTAATATAGTTGTCGGAATTATGAAAGTACAAGCCTTAGCATAAACTTGTACAAGATGAATTAAAAATTATTTGCTCGCTTAGCTCAGTTGGTTAGAGTACTTGCATGACATGCAAGGTGTCGCAGGTTCGAGTCCCGCAGCGAGCACCAAATCTTTTCGGGTTTTTTATGTCCAAAGCTATTTCATGCAGTTCCGTGACATTCCCACTTTTTAGGAGTACTTTTAGGAGTACCAGACAAATCTATCAAGTTGCGGTACTCCAAAATGGCAAAATTAACAAAACCATTAGACCCAATGAACTTGGTCAATTAATGAGTGACATTAGCTACGCCAGTATTAGGCTAGTGACTCGATGTTTAATTGAATGGCAACTTCATACCATGAGCAGACCAATCGAAAGCGCAAAGGCACAATGGTGTGAAATAGATTTTGAAAATAAACTATGGGTTGTTCCTGCCGAACGTATGAAAATGCGTTTAGAACATAAAGTACCTTTATCACCACAAGCCTTAGAAATACTGTCTCGATTAAAAACAATCAGCGGTGACAGAACATACCTTATTGTTTAAATATTTGACAAAAGAGCGACAGAACTTCTGCCCTGCTTTAACTACAATATTTTTATTATATGCTGAGTAAGTTTTTTAAACGAGTTGAATGACTTCTAGAAACCTCTATTTCTATGTCGTTATTCATCGTCAGTCGATAATTCCCCCCAACCCATAATTCGATGTTTTTTATGAAGTTAAGGTTAACTATGTATTGTCTATTTACTCTAAAAAATTGATTGACATTTAAACGGTTTTCTATTTTACTGAGTGACTTGTGGATAAGCGGTTTAACCGCCTTAAAGTGAACACATGTGTAGTTACCGCAGCTCTCAAACAACTCAATATCAACCAAATCAACTAACCAGCATTGCTCTCCATCTTTGATGAATATCCGGCTGTTACCTTCCAACTTTCTGTCTTCCGATTTTTCTTTTGGGGCTGTTGAAAGCTTTGTTATGGCGTGCGCTAGTCGTTCCTTGCGAATAGGTTTCAATAAATAACCTAAGGCATTATATTCGAAAGACTTGATAGCATATTCATCATACGCTGTCGTAAATATCACCTGAGGCACATGCTCAACGGCTTCCAATATAGAAAAACCATCTTTACCAGGAAGCTGAATATCAAGAAAAACAACATCAGGCTTAAGCTCGTCAATCAAGTTAACGCCTTGTTCGTAATTCTCTGCTTCGCCAATAATTTTTATATCACTATGACAGCTTAAGAGTTCCTTTAATTCTACTCGTGCTAGCCTTGAGTCTTCGATTATTATTGCATTCATTCCATATTCTCTTTAGGCAAAGTTAACAGCGCGACAACTTTCTCACCTTCTTGATTTAATTCAAATATTGCATCTGATTCATATAATAAATTCAGCCTTTGCGTAATGTTTTTTACGCCTGTGCCTGATGATAATTTGCTCTTTTTATTCAGCTGCCTCAAGGTGCCGGGGTTGCTAACGCTTATATACAATTTGTTTTCATCACACCGAGCATATACCTCTAATATTCCGCCATTAGGCTCTTCAGCAATGCCATGTTTAATCGCGTTTTCCACCATCATTTGTAGCGACATTACAGGTATAAGACATGATAAGCATTCATCCTGAATATTGAAGATAACAGACAACTTACCTTCATAGTGCATTTTCGCTAATCCAATAAAGTCATTTACCACCACTAACTCATCTGAAATTGCTGTTTTATCTCGTTGTTCACTTGAAAGGGAATAACGCAGTACCTCAGCTAAACTACTTAAACCATCTCTCGCGCCATGAACATCCTCTAAAATAAGCGCTCGTATATTGTTTAAGTTGTTAAACAAAAAATGAGGGTTTATTTGCCCTTTCAACGTATTCAATTTACTTTCTTTTAACGCCGCCTCTAATTTGAGCTTTTCAATTTCTGTTTCAGCTAACTTTCTAAAATATTTAATGGAAAAATAAAGTAGTGTCCAAATAAAAAACATTGGCAATACTTGAAAGTAATTAGGTATAAAAAGCTCGTTAAACAACTTTAATGTGTAACTACTTCCCCCTACAGACTTCTCTGCAATAACAATATAAGCAACCGTTGTCATTAATGCTGCAGCTATTAAGCAAATAAACATACAAACTAAAACAAGTTGGTAACTTTTTAGTCTTTTAATAAAAGGAGTGTTATAGAGCTTACGCATCACACTGGTAATGATAAGCCCTACTGAAGTCAAAATAGCCGTTAGCAAGAGACTTTTGCTTATATCTTGGCCCTGAATTGTGAACGATAGTATCTGGATCAGGGCATATAACAACCAACCTGCTAGTTGAAAGGCAATAAAAGAATTAGCTGGTATTTGCATAACTTTAGCTGAGTTTTCCTTATAAACTTAAATAGGTTGGTTAGTTAAACTACTCGTCAATATACACGAATATACAGACTTAAGAATTATATATCTTTAACAAAATTAATCACGTTAGGAAAATCAAAAGGAGTGTTAACTGAGGTGATTTTACCATTTTTGTTCTGTTCGAAAGTCAGCGATTCACCATCAAACAATCCCAAATGATGACTGTTCACACTGTTAAAACTATTTTTACTTTCAAAAACAAAACGTTCTTTAAGGTTATGGTATGTTAATTCCAGCTCACCATTAATCTCTTTAATTTCAAGCCTGCCATAACCAGGATGACTATATGTTCCAACATAGTCAGCTAAATTATCAACGTTTCCTTTCGCTTTGTGGTCAGCATTTTTAACTTGTTGACTATTGGCTGTATTTCTTCTATTTAGCGACTTTTCTATGTGATTTCTAGGCTCTAAATTTAATAACATATCAGAAATTTCTAAAGATAAAGCATGAGGCACCGGGCTCGCATGTTTGTTAGTAAGTACTACAATACCGATATTCTGACTTGGGTAAGTAAACATTGCAGAACTAAAACCAATGTCATTTCCGCCGTGCTGCACTTGATAATGACCTCGATAAGAACGTGTAAACCAACCTAAGGCATAATGTAATGGAGAATTATCTTTAGAACCTACAAACGGACTTATAGCTGTATGAGGTGACTGAATAGCCGACAACGTATTGGGGTTTATCAGTTGTTCTTGATTAAATTCGCCCGAGGCAACTATCATCTTCAACCATTTGGCCATATCTTTAACGCTAGAATTTATTGAACCTGCTGGTCTCATTACGTCGGTCAAACTTTCATTGAAACCATTAAGTTCTAATTGATTGTCTGATTCAGTGTAAGGTAAAGCAAAGTTATTTAAATTAAACATAGATGTGCGTTCTAATGTTGTGTTGTCCATACGCAACTTATCTAAAATACGCGTTTTCACTAATGCTTCCCACTCTTGCCCCGTTACTTTTTCAGCCAAAATTCCGGCAATAGCATAAGCGAGGTTATTATAAATAAAGCCTTCTCTAAATTGCTTTCCTAGCTCAAGGTGAGGCAGTTTCTCTAATAACCCTTTAGCAGTCAGATCCGGATTAGCCAACCAAATAAGTTCATGCCTTGAAAGGCCAGTACGATGAGATAATAAATCACGAACAGTAGTATTTTGCGTTACATAGGGTTCTTTTGTTTGCCACTCAGGTAAGAGACTCTTAACCGGAGTATCCCAGCCCAACTTTTTCTCATCTACCAAGGTCCCAATCATAAAGCTGGTAAAAGCCTTAGTCGAAGAGCCAATTGTAAACTGAGTATTTTCAGTAACAGGTAACCCTTTTTGTGTATCTCGAAGGCCATAACCACTACTCTTGATGACCTTACCATCAGCTACCACTGCTATCGCCAAGCCAGGTAAATTGAAATCACTTAAGGCTTTATCTATTCGCTCATCTAAACCATTGAGTCGTGTTCGATAATCGACATCATTACTTTCATTAGCAGAAGTAATATTTGAGTTAGCAAGTATTAAAATAAATATGGATATTGAAAATAAAGTTTTAAAATTAGTCATTAAATTGTCCTAACACATGAATTTATGCGTATATTGTGTTCGGTTATTAGCAAATCTGTGTGAATTATTTGATAAAGCGTGAAAAACTTATTTAAGCGGTACAATTTGAGGATAAACAAAATAAACGCGGCTTTGCTTGCTGTGTAGAGGCTTAGTATTATTGGCATATGGCGCTCTGAGAGGGGCGAAAGTGAGATAGATCTAACTGTCACTATTACCACAAAAGAGACATTAGCTAATACAGCTAATTGGACAAGTTGAATTAGTTTTTGTATCGATAACGTTTTGCTAAGCGGCGTAAAATGGTTTGTAAAACGTTAGGGAGGAGCGGAAAAATATATCACGGGGATGAACTCCAATTATACAGATGCAAGGTTGTACCTTTCGATAATGAAAGTTTTACTCTTTTCGTGAACTGATTTCGGCAGCAAAAATTAAGCCAGTTGCAACCCTTATTTGTTAAAACCATGTTGGACTTACTAAAGCAGCTTTATAGTTTAGTGACATGGATGATTGTTTCATCAAATTGCATTCTCTTTCAGCAACCATCTCAATGGTTTTGTAGGTTATACCTGAACTTTTTCTGTCATTTACTTAATAATATGTTCTATTCGTATTTATCCAGAGTACAAAGCAATAACAATGTAAGTCTTATAAAACAATACTTTACTAAATGTCGTGAGTTGTTTAGTATCTCAAAACTTTTTAGTAGCATCCCAAATTCTCCATAGGCATAAGGAATTATATAAATGAGAACAATCACTAGCTTAATTTTTAATCCATGTATATTGACATTGTTATTAATTGGTTGTGGAGGCGATAGTGACTCAGGTGGCAACACTGGTAATGGTGGCAACACTGGCATGGCAACACTGGCATGACATATGTTGCAGGTGAATTTAAAACAGCAACCTCTGATAGCGAGTATGCACCAATTGATATTGGCGCTTTTGGAATGGGCAACGATACTTGTTCTGGCGAGTCTTACTACTTTGAATCAGCGAATGTTTTAGTTTATGGTATGTCATCATTACCGCAAGATGATTTTAAATATGCTGCAACACTGGTTGAAAACAAATTAAATGAAGCCTTTAATTTAATGGGCATTACTCAGGCAGAATTTAGTAACTATCGCCCACAATATACACCTACAGTGGCTAGAAACTTAATTTCGTTTTTAGCATCTCATGACGATGGCTATGGTGAAGAATATGATATTACAGATCTTGCTGATACTGGATTTAATGTACCGGATGATTGGAAAACCATGGATCATTTCAAAAAATCAAGTGTTTTGAGAGCTTACTGGAGTGGTATTTCAGATAGCAAACAGGTTGAACTTGTTAATATCTACAGTGATTTTTTTGGTATCAGTAATGCAACTGATGGCAATATGCTTCCTGCAAAGATTGGTGTTTGTTTAGATCAAAATATGAACTCAATTCTTTATGGTGAGGGTACATTATTAGGAATGAATTTAGCACCTAATTCAATCGCTAGTCGCTCTGATGCAGAACAAGTGGTTCTTCATGAGTTAATTCATACTATCCAAGTTAATGTTTCAAAACCTGTTAATGCCTCTGGGCAAGTAAGTGATCTTTGGTTTATGGAAGGTCAGGCAACTTATTTATCAGGTCAAACAGTAGCAAGTAGCGCAAGTGGTCATTACCCAGTTGATGTTATTGATGGTTATGATGCTAGTGTTATTTTCCAAGGTGATGATGGTCTTGCTTATACTCATTATGCTAAAGCGTATAGCTACCTTGATGCTAATAGCGGTAAAGAACGAGTAATAAATCTTCTTAAAGATGTTAGGTTTTACCAAAACGATAAGCAAGATGATGGTGGTTATTCTGGTGTGTCTTCTGGCCGCTTTACCGAAGCTTTTGATGCCAACATGGTGAAAGCAAACGATGATAATCAGCCATTAACGCTTAGTGAGTTCAGAAGTGATTACCACAACCTAGTGAACTAAAAATCGACCAAAACTATTACATGAAGCTATCAGCAAGTCTGGTCG
>MAAB01007592.1_pt1 | contig 14593 bp, 12 predicted proteins | sample 1115991 | NCBI WGS metagenome assembly MAAB01 (sample SAMN04961124, study PRJNA320927) | seawater metagenome | isolation source: sample BD02T18 sea water enriched with oil for 18 days | place: USA:Gulf of Mexico | collected 2013-07-27
ATTCACGCATCGGTGATGTCTGCAGCATTCCCCGCGTCGAGCGCGTATATGGTAGGGCTTGTTGATGCGAGTCACCGAGCGAAGGGGCTGGGTAAATTATCCGCCGCTAATCAGCTGGGCACTCACCAAATAACTTCAGAATGCGAGAATCATGAGAGAGGCCGCGCCATATAAGGCTTTCGCATGATTCTCACAAAAATAGAATTTATTGGGCTTTTAGGTGAGAATATTAGGGTCAAATTCTCAACAATCACGATTTATTTATCATCAACTAAAACCCGTTCAAAAATATGTGAGCAGTTTTTCATTACCCCCATTATTTAAGTAATCCTTTCTAATTATTTACCAGCTTTAGTCTATCAACTCCAGAGGCAATACAATGCTTTGAGAGGCCTTTTCAGCGAGATATTTTGGAGCATGCAATATTTTACTTGCTAATAACAACCGCTATTTCACGCATTCTTAGACTACAATCTCTAAATCAAAGGTAGCACTGGATATGCGATTTTGCTAAAGGGTAAATGGGGTAGATGTAAACGTGGTTCGTTGAATAACAATGATTTTTAAGCCCATTAACCAGCGTTAGGTTAGCTAAGAAAATACTTTCGAACACCTAATCAGCCTATTCCAATACACCTCGTAGCTTAACAATATTGATTGGACTCTAGTTATCTGGAATAATTGAAACCATGGATAAGAAGCAACCGTTAGATAAGCACCAACAAATTAAAAAGGCTCTACGAGACGCAGACAACGCACTCATTCGTAACGGGCAGGCTCACCCTATAGATATTGCCAATCGAAATAGCTGCTTTTCTGGAGCCAACCTCCATGCCGCCCGATCGGAGAAAGGATTTGATCTCTTTTGACTCTCAGATAAATAACCGATTATTCAATAGATAACAATATGTGCGGGCTGAGGGTGGATTGTGCCGATAATGCTTGTTTTGATGTTACCCGAAACGAGGCAAAGGGTGTGCTTTTCTCGGGCTTAATAAAGAATAAATTCAACTCAATGCCTATAAACTAGGCTACATACTCCGTTACTACCAGGATCTTTCGTCTAGATATATCATAATGTTTCTCCAAGTAATTTATCTACTGCGAACGCAAGAATCTATCTGTATAGAACTATAACACAAGTTCTAGTCCATCATCCAATTGATGACTCCATAACATTTTAACGGAAGGTTCTGAAGGTCATGACAATGACACGTACCACTACACGGTTCATCCCCGTAACCACGGGGAACCCGGTGGCTCCATTGAAAATTGCCACTTCTCCTACGGTTCATCCCCGCAAACACGGGGAACTCCGGCGCCGTAACCACTAATCCCAATCGATGGGCGGTTGATCCCTGCAAGTACAGGGAACACCTCGCAGCTACTAAATCAATATGGTCGTCGATCGGTTCATCCCCGCATGTACGGGGAACTCTTTAGGCTCATAACTTGCTATCTCGAATACATCGGTTCATCCCCGTAAGTACGGCGAATACTCCAGCGTCGATGTTGCTATAGCCGTTGTTGGCGGTCCATCTCCGTAAGTACGGGGAACTCGTCTCGTTCATCGAGATAATGAAACATAGTCTCGGTTCATCCCAGCAGTAAGCACGGGGAACTCACTTCACCAGTAACACCATTGCGTTATTCTATGACAAATAATATGTATTTATCGAATAGACCATTTATTAACAATGAGATACAACAAATATATCTCCAATTAATAAATTTTTGCCATCAGCACAGAAGATTATGACGAATTTCCAGAAATTTAGACTGTCCTTTATACAAAAACTTTTAAGATAAGATCATTGAAGGAACGGTAAGCTCAACAGATTCCAATCCAATTCTATACGGATCCGTTCCACCTGTTGTTTTATTTCATAGACATGTCGCCGTGTTTCACTCGTTCGTCTACGTGAATAAAAAGGTAAAATAAGTGAGTAGCTACACTTCACTCACTTATAGGCCTAGCGGTAAGTATTAATAGCCCACCTTAATACACACCATACATGCCGGTGTTAATTAGCAGGTTCCAGATTTTTTTCATAGTCTGCGCGGTGTCTTGGTTAACGAATAATGATGAACGAGCACCGTGAGGAGCCCCTAAAAAATACCGGCGCATGGATTCCCAGGTTTCCCCGCACTCGGCCCACCGCCAGCCAGATAATTCTTGTTCAAGCATCAAGGGAATAGCAAGTGCGGCGGGTATCATGCCATCCATGCTTAATGACCTTCCCCATTCACACGTCACCAGTATTGGGGTCGCATTTTCAATGTAGAGTTGTGCGTCGAGCTTTTCAGCGTTCAGGATAGCTACGTTATAGTTATGTACGGCGAAATTCTCCTGGTTTAATTTGTTCACGGAATCAAACACCTTTTGACCGTCATCGTAAGGACAGGTGATAAACGCATTTCTAAAATAAATTGAATGATCCAACCCCCGATAACCGCATTGTGGGCTAGGGTAGGTTTCTGGTTGTCGGTCATTATGGTTACTAACCATCGGGTGCCATGAAGGGTAACTATCCACCACCGGCCCATACCGATCAACAATGTCATGCAGCACATCCAAACTCTCGGCGCGTTTGTCGGGGTGAATGTTGCGGTGAACCAAATACTCTTTAGCGATTTCAAAACCGCGTTGTGCTTCTTCATTGGCGCGAAATGCCATAACAACCACCCTTAATGCGTTAATTTGTCCTATTGCGCATGATATGCTGGTTTCGTGCGTAAGCAAGTGAAATCATGCTTTTGTGGCCGTTCGTTTTTAATAGGGGTTATGCGCATAACCTCTATTAGCCTACTGTTTTGCACAAAACCCCTAGAGTGTGGAGCTGTGACTGAGTAACAGAGTTGCATACCAAAGTACTTTACTTGTTGTATTTGGTTGCCTGGCAACTCCCTCGTTGTTAAATTACTTTATTATTATAAGTCCAATCCGTTGACATAATAAGACGCACACTGTAAATTTGAACAGTCGGGTAGATTATCGAGAGTATAAGCGCAATTAATGAATTGCATCTCTTTCATTTACTAATAGGTAGTAAAACTATGTCAAAAAATACGAAACAAACCTCAAAAAAAGTTGCATCTCAAGCTGCGAAAACGCTTGGAGATAAAGGCGCATCCAAAACTGCTAGAAAGCTAGCAGCGTCAGTTTTATCTCAAAGTAGTAGCAAAAAGCAAACAGGTAGTGAAATGGAAGACTTTGCTTCAGCCGTTCTTCGCAGTGATAAGTACAGTGACGAAACAAAAACTCTTGCAGGATCGGTTGTATCGCAATCGAATAAAAGTCGGTAATAAGCGTCAGCTGTACTGCTAGCGGTTACTGAATTGGTTTGAACGGAGTAAGGTGGTCATGCAACTGGAACCGAATATGCCGCCGTATTTGGTGTTACCGGAAATTTACCGTGCCCTCGATGCCACCAAAGGATTAGAGCTACATTTTTTTGATTGATACCTTGTGGCATTCGGGGGCTAGGGTCAGCGAAGCCTTAGCACTGACGCGGGAAAGCTTTCACCTGGATAGCGCGCACAATTCTTATGTGCGCTGTATAATCTCAAACAAAAAATGGTGCTGGACGACCCAAAAAACTGAAAAAAGGCGAGAAGCCCACGCTCAAAAATGCGCTTGATTCCTATCGTTGATAAGCACTATATCGAAGCCGCCACACGCTACTTGGCAACCACCCACCCAACCGAACAAAGGCGCTGCCATTTTTACCATGGATCGCCATAACGTGGGCTATGAATTAAAGAAGCTCGATAAACTGTTAGACTTGCCAATAGAGCGTTTTTTAGAAAATCTCGATGTGCGCTATGACGCTTTGAGTACCCCAAAGAAGGCCGAATTAACAGACTGTGTTTACAAGCTACGCAGGCAAAGAGTTATACACGTATAAGGGAAATGAAATATGATCACATTAAATACGGATAAAGGACTTGTAAAGATTTCTTCATGGCAAGATGTTATCGAAAGACCTGGCTTTACAAGCAGGCTTAATACAAAAAAAGAAAAGCTGAAAGCGATTATTGGAAATTATACTTTTGGAGATAAAAAAAATTGTGGACTCTCTAATTGTAATACTGCTCACAATAACGGTTATTTAGTCGTCACAAATACCGGAGTTGAAACAAATATCGGGAAAGACTGTGGAATGAAGTATTTTGGTGTTGAATTTCAAAATCAAAAGAAGATCTACGATGCCTCCGTTACAGAGATGAACAATAGAGAGCGATTGTGGGAGTTTAATTTTCAGTTGGACGAACTCAATAATGTCATTGAACAGATAGATAGTTCTGCATATGGGGCTAGATGGTGTTATGCAACATTATCAATGTTTAGTCATCCAACGAGTGGTATACCAGATAGAATTAGGGATCATTTATATAAAATGAAGAAACAAAGATCCTCAGAGCTTGTTAGAGAGTATGCCATTTCCAAAGAAGAAATTTCTTCTTTAAAAAATTCTCTGGGATCTAAATATGGAAATGAAATTATGGGAAACCTCTCTGGTTTTTCAGCCTTATATCATGAAAATGAAATCAGAGAGCTTCTAGTTAGCCAGATAAAAAAACCAATATCTAATTTCGAAAAATTAGATATTGATTCATTAAGCCAAAAAGAGCTAAAGCACGCGGTTAAAATGATTTCGAAAATAGATAGTTCTATGGATAATCTTAGGGGCTCAGTGATAGACCACGTAGAATTTTTAAAGCCCCAAAATATCAAACAGCTAGAGTATTTATTGGTTGATAAGGACGAAAAAGAAAGGCTACATGTTGTTGTATCTAACTTAGCTAAATCTATAAAGAAAGAAAGCCATAAAAAGCGCACTGAATCTTGGACTATTGAACAACCTACAACGTAGATATCATAGGTGATATATCACAAGTAGGCGTTATAAATAGCTTGAGAGGTTAAATGCTCATATGTACTCATGGTTGTCTCTATTGATTTATGTCCCAACCTGCGTTATACGATTTCGATTGGCACTCCTTCTCGAAGGAGTGCCGTCGCATGGGTGCTTAAGTTGGAGTACCTGACCACCGCGCATGCCTGTTTCGAGCAATAGCATCACCCAATTGATGATTCCATAATATTTTAACGGAAGGCTCTGAAGGCCATGCCACTACATGGTTCATCCCCGTAGGCACAGGGAACTAGGTAAAGATCATTGCAGGCCTGATAAACGCGCTCGGTTCATCCCCGTAAGCACGGGGAGCTTGAATCTAGCTGATGTTCTGTATCGCTGAGATGCGGTTCATCCCCGTAAACAAGGGGAACTCGATGTTTCTATTGGTAAATTTACCCCTCACACTGGTTCATCCCCGCAAGCACGGGGAACTCAAAGCGGGATACACTTTAGCTGGAGGTAAGCACGGTTCATCCCCGCAAACACGGGGAACTCGCAGAGCGTGAGATAACAAGACAACGTACTGACGGTTCATCCCCGCAGCACGGGGAACTCCTGATTAACGCCAAACGACGTGTTAATGCATGCGGTTCATCCCCGTAAGCACGGGGAACCCTATACACGCTGCTTCTCATCGATACAGAAGCGCGGTTGATCCCCACTAGTACGGGGAACTCTTTGAAAAATACAAGTCCGCGTCATTGGTTCCCGGTTCATCCCCGTAAGTACGGGGAACCCACTTTCGTGCTTGGAGGGATCTGAACTCTAGACGATCCATCCCCGCAAGTACGGGGAACCCGGTTTACCTTCCTTTCTACCTGGAGGTAATACCGGTTCATCCCCGCAAGTACGGGGAACCCGCTGGCAACACCCAGACTCAATGAATAACGCCCGGTTCATCCCCGCAAGTACGGGGAACCCTTCATCAGTATCATGCGCCTTCATTAACGCGTCGGTTCATCCCCGCAAGTACGGGGAACCCGGTTTGGCTGTCTGCTGGATTAACACAGGGGACGGTTCATCCCCGCAAGTACGGGGAACCCGGCAAACACGGTAGTTGTACCCAGTGTCTGACCGGTTCATCCCCGCAAGTACGGGGAACCCTCTAAAGTTAAATGCCTGATTTTAAAAAGAAAAAAGTAAACAGCAAAATATACCAGCTATCTTCCAGATTGTTAAAGAACAGTAATTCTAGCTTATTTATCTTCTTGAGGGATAAAGGTAACTAATCGAAGACAATCAACACCAACGCCCTAGTGGTCGCTACCAGCTTTATCGCGGTATGAGAAATCCTCGTACCAGGTTCTAACATTAAGCGCGCAATTGACTCAACTGGAATGTGCATTCTCTCACCGTTGACCTCATTGATTACCACAAAAGCGCCATCCTTGACGTCAATGCGCCAATTCCAATTAAAAATCATGGAGTTTCGATCTTTAATTGGAATTGGTTTCAACGGAATAAATACCATTAAATTCGCCTAATCATCATTAAACCACAACCAAAAGCTTTGGATTTCCCAAACCCTAAAGCAAGCTTGTCGATCAATTGGGCTGGATTACTAACGGTTAATATTCCTTGCATATCAACACTAGAATATTGAATGAGGTGACCTTTGGGTCGTGAAACCCGGTGCTGAGTGTGACTCTCAATATCTGGCACTATATCCAATTGGAATCCCCACTCATTTAGTCGCCGATCATTAGCCATCCAGCCTTGAGCCGCCTGAAGCATTCGCTGCTTTAACACAACTGCATCAGTCACCCCTTCCTGCTTGGCTTGATGCTTTGCATGCATAAGGACGTCGTGCCTTTTACTTTTCCCCGTTTTTGACGTAAGACAAATCGTTGGGTTAACCCTCAACTTATAGGCGAGACGATCCCCTTGTCGTAATTTCGGTAAATAAGCTTTAGTTTGAATATCGAATTGTGATGATGAGTTCTTCGGGGTTTTCTTTGACAACATAAAGAAAACTGGCAACCCGTTAGTAGCCAGCTCTTCTCTAAATAGGAATTGTCGTTGTTCTTCATCAGGGAATAATCGCCACAATAGCTGATGACTAGCGTAGGCACCATTTTTTCGCAAATTGACTAAAGATTCTTTTGCCTGCATTGAGTTTTGCAAACTGACTTTTGAGAAATACATCACTAATCCTCTATCGATGTCCATTGGTGCTGTATACGTTGACGAAACTGCCAGCGAGAGCGATCAACCGGCTCATCCCACGGTTGCGTGGTCAGTACTGCTTTATCGCCGAATGCTTTCGCTTCGCCCTCCCAAAAGTAAGTGACCATTTGATTGGCACCAAACCACAGTCTATCTTCCTTGGCACTACGGGTAAGCGAAGGGAATTCAATATCCAGAGCTTCTTTAATTTTATCTACCGTCACTATTCGCGGTAAAACCGGCACTGATAAGGGGCATGATTTACGGCCTAAATACAGCATAAATGTCGGTTTAAGTAAGGCATCACGCAAACGCGACAGCAGCAATGGGGTAGTATCAACAAGTGAGATAGCGACAATCCAAAGCCCATCACAACGATAATCACGACTAGATAATACCGTATTCAGTCCCTTTTCATTTAGCTCACTTTTGCGCGAATAATGACCCACTCCTTTTTTGTGGGACGGCACTTGAGTCGTGTGATAATCTCGCATTAACGAACTAGGCGTACACTGTTTTACCGCCAATTGAATGCCCCCCTGTAATTGTTGCAACGCTTCTTCTTCATCACGCTTAATACCCAATGCCGCCGCCAACAAGCCAATAACAGCAGAACGGCTAGGTAGCAACCCTGTGGGTCGATCACCGCCAACTGCGGCTTGGCCCCAACTTGCCATCGGCCCATATAACCGAAAGACTAAATATTCTTTCATTTATGCCTTCCTCTGTTATTGAGTGACGAACTCACTGAGCGCTGAAAAGGTACCTTCACCAGTAACCGCATTAATTGTATATCGCTGATCCGCACAATCGCCGTAAACCTTATCAAATTTATCGCACTGCTCTTTCAATGCCGTTATCGCAGCCGTCGCTTGATCTTCATCATTTATCGGCTTTAAAAATGCTACAGATAAAGAGCGTGGCTGCTGCTGGCCTTTTTCCGCCAACGCGTAACTAGCATAAGCGCGAGAGGCAAAACTATTCTGCTTGCCCGTTGGCGAGATCTTCACAGCCGCTTCCGTTAACGCTTTAATCGCCTGATTAGCGAGGTTTTCGTTACCGTCCAGATTTTCAATAAGAAGGGTTTTATTGATGCAAATGTAGCCATAGAACAGAGCTGCGGCAAAACCTGCTTCACCAATATGAGCCGAACCTGAGTCCTCTTTTCCATCATTTAGATCATCCACTGCCGTAAAATAATCATCCTCCACGACAATGCTATGTACACTTAGCGCATGGGCCACTTGGCAAGCGCCCTCTATATTAAATCCAGGATTAGACGCAAGCATGCGACCAAATAAGGCAATATCTACAGCTGTTTGATTTGACTTTAATAGATCTAACTCTTCTTTTTTTGGTGCTCGCTGCTCCGTTGCTAAAACACTAGTTAACGTCATGACAGCATCATATTCAGCAGGACTTACATGAGCAAGCTGCTCAATTTCGAGTGAACCCTTCTTGTTTTTCCCAAATGCCCCTGCAATCTCAATAGCCCACTCTCTCGCATTTTTTTCAGTTACTTCATTTTCTATAAAAGTATCAAAAACTTTAATTCCCAATCGCTTAGTCCTCGTACCAATGTAATCGCCCATCGACTCCTCAAACAAATCAGATACTCGCCAGTTACGCTTTAAACATTGAGAGCTTACCCGCAAGCGGTCAAAACCGCCCATTTTAGCCGTTTTTGGGCGCCCTAAATCATCGCGATTTAAATTGGAAGGTGCGTAGGAGGTTAATAGGTGTAACTGTATAAATGTGCTCATAATGCATATCCTAATCAATAGCGTTAGTACAACGTATATAGTGTTATTAGTTTTTTGTGCTGCCCGCTGCCCGGTAGTATTCCATAGCCCAGCGAACCGCTATCCGTTTATCCGCCCGACGGGGCCTGAACTGATCGTGCTCCGCAAACCACTGGTATATATCTTCCGCTAACGATACAGGAGAAACACCGCCTTTTAGTTGCTGGATTACGCGGCGCAGACGACGTAAGAACTCCTCTGGTGTTTTTGCATTTTGTAACTGTGAAAAACGCAATTCACTAACAATCGACTTATCAGCATCGCCATTTTTTCCTGCCTCACTTGCAATACTTTTACCTGTCGTTGATTTAACGTGCGACAGTGCAACGGCAATACAAGCCCAGCGCAACATATCTTGAGGCTTATCGGTATTGGTTACCTTTTCTGGCAATGAAAACCAAAGAGCATTAAAACCGTCAGTCAGCATTGCGGCCTCGGCCGTTTCGCAACGTCGTAACCGTGCTTTGTAAGCTGACGGTGCAGGCTTAATATGTTTGGCGGTTAACTCAGCAGAGCTAAGCATCATGCTTTGCCACCAACGCAAGGTTGCCGATTTACTATCGGTATCCATTACACAACCTCCTTAAAAGGTTCTATGTTATTAGCTTGTTGGAATGTTTTAATGGATTTTCCTCCATATAGCCATCCTGTTAACATTTGTTTCGCCTTAATTTTTTTGGCCATAGCACGATCGCCATGTAGTTCTGTCAAGACGAATTCATCAAACAAATCGCTAGCCGTTAAACGTAATTTTTGTAGCCATGCTTTAGCTTGCTCTGGTGCTAACTGCGGCTCCTTTACGGATGCAGTTTCTGCTAATTGAGAGACTGCCTGAAAAAACATTGATTCAGTGCGTTGCCAAAATGATAAATCTATACATGAAAAATCACCCTTTGCCTCTTTTGGTCTTTCAAACCAGGCAGATTTTATTTGTGTTCGGCATTGCCACAAGGTGTCTGTCGCCAAGGTTTGCATTAATTTCACTTCATGCAATAGACTCTCCTGTTTTTCAGGGCTAACGGCAAAAAGAGGCATCTCAACAGAATACCAACCTCGTGCTTTCATATTATCCATATCGTACCCGAATACCCAAAGCCGAGGTATTTCACTTTGACGCGTTATAAAATCCCCGTGAATATCGGAAAATGTTCGAACCACTAGAGCGGGAATCTGCCCATCCGACTCACTCTGCAACGTCAATGCATCCCAGGTTTTGTAAGTAATCCCACCTTGCTGGCCTTTACCTGATAAACGTTCTTCGTCTGGTTTTTTTGGATTAAAACGGTATGGCGTCAGTGGATGAGACCACGTGCCCGAGTAGTTGTAACCATAATTTTTTGTGCGATACATATGAACTGTCTGCTGGCTGATATGACCAGATAATTGACAAACCGCCTTTTTCTCCTCCACAATTAACCGGATACGTCGAGGCATAGCCCAAAACATATGTAATGGATGAACATCCGTTGCATATGTTTCTGAGCCTTTCTTTTCACTCGTTTTAGTGGGTGCCAACCAAGGAAAAAGTAGATTGCTATGCAAATCTGGATCGTCATAACGCCATTTATCGCGATGAATCACATTCAGCCACAACTTTTGCCATAAAGTTGACTCCTGACTTTGAGGCATTATCAACGTCGTCAAAGGGCCACCACCACGCAAACCCGTTCTATGGCCTTGCCCACCGGTAGGAGCATTAATTTGCAAAGTAAACAGTGCCAACACCGCTATCTCCAGTGAGACATGCTCACTTAAACCGCGCTTAATAAAATGATCGGTGTTCTTTTTAAGGGTGTTTTCACCCGGTGCTTCAATTAAGAGTCCCGAAACATGCGTTGACTTAGCCGACTCAAGATTGTCAAAGTCTTGCATAAACAAAGGCCCATCCCCAGTCACATTGAAGGCATGCGTTACTCTATCTAAGGCTAATTGCATCTCACCCTTTGTCGGTGGCTCATCATACGCTTCATGCCAATCATCCGCTGTTTCTGGCGCAAAAACGGTTTGCAACAAACCGATAACGAGTTGGTATGCTGCCCCCTGGAAATCAGCGCGAGGTAGTGCGAAATCAACGACGCTGGGATCGACTATAGAAGAAAGTGGTAATAATTCTTGGCGACCATCTACACGTCGAAATGGTAGCCAGCTAGCGTTAACTAGATTCATAAAGACACCTTAATTACTCTTTAAACTGATGGCCGAACAACTTTCAGCCAAGTAGATTGGTGTGATATTTCTGCGAGCGCGGTAACTCAGAAATCACATACAAGTTCCCCGCTATTACGGGGATAATTTTTCACAAAACCCTATCGAGGTTTCATAGATAAAGTTTGTATCATGTGCTGGGAGCCAGCACTGCAAGTATTTTGCACGACTAAACTGTTGCTTCAACAACTGTTCGGCATCACTTAAGTGTGCAGGAATTGGCTGAAGCTTATCGGCGAATTTATTTTTTGAAAGCTTGACCGTACTAAGTTGAACGGCAAAACTACCCTCGCTAATCCAAGGCTCTAAATGACCTTTTTTGCCTTCCTTTAATAGTAAGACTTCCACCGTTTCGATATCACTATGGCGTGTACTAATATCGGTATCATCGTTATACCAGGTTTCCGCACTATCAACGCAATAACCGCGACTATCCCATCTCAGCAATTGATTTTTCGCTTTTGCCGCCTTCATACGCTCCTTCCCAAGAGCCTCGTTTTCAAGGTGCTGAAGTGCCTCTGGCACCTGTTCCAGAGCCTCATCACCGTAGACAGACTCTATCAACGTGCGGGCTTCCGAGGGCATACGTATCCGTCCCAACGTTCGCAACTGTCGCATCCCCAACCATAAGCGCCCAGGGGAACGATAAACAAATTGAGTGTTCCGGAAATCCTTGCTTAACCAGTCTCGAGGAGGCTGCTCACACCATGCTGGCGAATGCAGCCACAGCGTAGGTTGCTGGCGACAATCTATCACACCGTATTGATAAGCACCTTGATCATTGCGGGTATGTCTGTGCAAACGCCCAGCACGCTGAATAATGTCATCAATCGGACAAATATCTGTGATCATTACATCAGCATCGACATCTAAGCTTTCCTGAAATACTTGAGTGGCAATTAGCACCCTACCTGCGCGATGAGTCGAATCACCTTTTTTTCCAAATATATCTAATACCGTATTTTCGATGTTTTTCCTGTCCTGCAACACAAACCGGCTATGGAATAATATGCAGTTTTCTGGCTGAGTCATTTCCTGCTGAAGCTGAGTAAATGCCAGCAACGCATCATCAACTGAATTTCTTATCCAAACAACACATTGACCATCAGTTACCGCTGAAAGCACTCTCTGGACACAAGAATCAAAGCTATGGATAAAATTCATTTTCACATCCCTACTAACCTCAGCGCTGCTCTTAAGTGGAGCCTCAAGTAAAGGGCATTCTAGTGACAGGGACACTTTTGTAGCTAATGGAAAGGCCGTTTGCGTAGGAGGTATCGGCATAATATTGCCTGCCGAATGCCAGATACGACAAAGTTTGGCACGCTGTTTTTGAGACAAGGTGGCTGTTAACAAAATGGCAGAACCACCCTGATGTAAATGTAGCGCAAGCAAGCTTTCCAAAAGCTCAAACATAAATTCATCGGCGGCATGCACTTCATCAAAAATCAGTACTTTTCGATGCAAACCAAGCAGCCGAATTGACTGATGTCGCCGCGGTAGAACCGCAAGTAAAGCCTGATCTATGGTGCCGACTCCTACAGGCGCTAATAACGCTTTTTTTCGTGAATCTGCCAACCAATCATTACATTGAGCCGTTGCCGAGGCATCATCCTGATTGTAATGGTAACCTTCTACATCGCTCGAAAGCATAGCTTCGCGAAATCGGTCATTCATATCTCGTGCACCATGCGAAAGAACAATGCTAGGTACACCCGTATCTAGCGTTAACATCTGCAGGTAGCGGTCAGCTACTCGGTGAAACATGGCGTTAGACGTCGCCATTGTTGGCAATCCAAAATAGAACCCGTCAGCTGCGTCCGTCTCCATTAGTCGATGAGTCAGCGCCAATGCCGCTTCGGTTTTTCCCGCACCGGTTACATCCTCCAAAATAAATAATTGTGGCGAACTATCAAGTGATACCGTTTCTACCCAACGTTGAAGTGGCGTCGGTGAAAAACCATAGTGAGTTTTGAACGATTCAAATGGTCTAACTTTCACCTTTTTATTCAAATCCGTGGCACCCAACGCCTCTATAGCCACCATGAGAGAGTCCGACCAGTAATCAGCCAAACACGAGACATCAGACCGATAACCAAAATAATTCCGGTCGGAACCAATCCAATCAGACAACACCGCCAATCCAGCCAAATGCCAACTCACCTGCTCTAAACGTTTACACCACTCTTTATCTGCAAATTGCTTTACTGAAATATCCGGAAACAGCATGTCGGCCATTTCTTGAGCGAATTGTTTGGCTGCGTCTAAATTATGCGGTTCGGTAAAATGTTTTAGATCCACCAGCTTTGCATGCCGAATAGGTTTGCCATGATGGCCCAACGTGCAGTCCATTAGAACCATGAGCGATCGATAAACATTCTTAAGTTGACGTCCCTCAGCGTTATTTAGACCAGGAAGCTTTATCAAATCATCTTGCACTAAGCGCTTCCAAAAATAGTAGCCCAACATATCGTGACGATTATTCTTTCCATCGTATGGCATACGCGAATCTGCGTTTATCAACAAATGCGATTCATGCTGGTAGAGTGCTTGAAAAGCTGAAGAAAACTTACCTAAATCATGCAATGTCAGTGAAAACGTAAATAATTGCCTTAACGTCTCCGGAGACACCTCAAGAAAGTTAGCCAATGCAATCGTCAAAGGCTTTTTTGGATCTAGCATCAGAAAACCGACTGCCGCCACATCCAGGCTGTGATACGGCAATAGGTGGTGATCAGTGCCTTCTTGCTGGCCTTTACTTGATTTTTTTCCCCAATATCCAAAATAAGGGGCGGCTTTTAGCTGCATCATTTACTCCTACAATACTTCGGCGCGACAGACGTCAGAGTAATTCATTTTCTGTCAGTAATTGGATGTCGACATACCAAGCGTTCGAATTTGCCTAGCCGGAACACGTTAATCTGAATATACGTGGCACACGGTTTGGTTGCGTTTTAGCCGTAATGATAATTACCAGGGGCATAAACCTTTTTCCAGCCAGGCCAGCTCCGATTTCCAAAGGACATTCAACGAGTCTTTGCTAGGAGCATCATATTGAACCGAAATAATATTTTTTGTGGTCGCTAACCAGAAAAAACGCTCCTGTGAAGTTAAATCTTTGGAAAAAGTGGTTATTCACTTAGTACAATGTATGGGTTACCACCAAGGGCAGGGTGGTAGGTTTGTTTTCTTATATCCTTCTATCCGTGAGACGTTTGATAAATATAATTATATTTTCTGATTGCATCTTCTAGCACAAGACCTCTTGAACGATGTGATGCTAACACCAACGCCTCAATATGACATTCATACGAGTGAAATACTATAGCGACCAAGTCTTTACTATTACAAAGAAGCGGCGGGGCGAGCAATTTATTGTATATCACTGCTGTCCCACAGTTTCATAACATCGACAACTGTTTGTTTTTATCTGGCTCGTCATCAATTGGTGGCGAGAACAAATCGTACAAATTTCTTCGATCAAAAAGGTTCAGCTGA
>MAAB01039165.1_pt1 | contig 14589 bp, 14 predicted proteins | sample 1115991 | NCBI WGS metagenome assembly MAAB01 (sample SAMN04961124, study PRJNA320927) | seawater metagenome | isolation source: sample BD02T18 sea water enriched with oil for 18 days | place: USA:Gulf of Mexico | collected 2013-07-27
ATTTATAGTTGGTATGATTGATTAATAAAGGAACGATCCGTTCATTACGCTTTGTCATGGAGGCCGCCTAGGCTAAACTTTGAACATGCAACAAGTTGAACTATTTCCAGTACCCAGTCCGTGTATCGGTGTTTGCCAAAGCAACACTAAAGGGTATTGCCTTGGCTGTTTACGCAGCAGGAGCGAGCGTCAAAAGTGGAATGACTTAATGCCGTCTGAAAAAATGCGGGTGATTGATTTATGCCGATTACGTAAAGCAAAGCTGGATGCAATGCTTGCTACTAAGGAGCTGGCTGCCAAAGAGCTGGCCGCTAAAAAGGCGAAGGACAGCCAGCCCTAATTTAAAGAATGGCTGCTTTGAGTTTAGGTGTCTGTTGCACACACCTTTAGTATTTGATCATTTTCTAGAATGGTTGTGCCATTACCTATAATACTTACCAATCCGCTCATGGCTTTAGCCACTTTTTCCATAGGTATAGAGCGAAAACTTGCCAATCTCCCGATCAACAATAGATTTAAAGCCCTCATAGCTGCACCCGCTAATCGCTCGGACAATCTAAATTCTCGGCGCTTTCCGGTTAACAGGCCGGGCCTAATTATCCACAAAGTTGGCCACTGCATAGCCTTAAGAGCGTCTTCCATGCGCCCCTTAGTGTCTAGGTAAAAGTTATTACTTCCGGTTTTTGCACCTACACTACTGATTACTGCTAAGTGATCACATTGATGACTTTTGGCAAGGGCCGCAAAAGACGTAACATAGTGCAGATCTATCTGTTCAAATGCATCTTTTGAGCCTGCTTTTTTAATGGTGCTGCCCAAACAACAGAAAGCCATATCAAATTCAATACCTAAATTCAGAGAACTTAGGTGTTTAAAATCAGTATTATGCTGTATCACCTTGGGGCTTGATATGTTGTCATAGCTCCGGTTTATAAGGTGGATCTGCCCAACATCATTGCGCGCAATTAAATTTTGCAATAAACGTTGGCCAGTTTCACCTGATCCACCGGCTAATAATATATGTTTACCCATGCTGTTCTTTAGCAGCCAGTTTGCATTGGATGAACTCGCTGTGGCGAAGGTGTAATAGATCGGCGATTTTACGAATCATGTGGTCTTCGTACTTGTCTATTTTGTCATCACTGTATGCCACCAACCAAAGGGTAGTGACTAGACTAATTTTATCTTCTAACTTAAATTGCTCATTTAAGTAGTGAGTAAATTGATGAAGTGACGTGGCATTGTTTACGTCTTTTTCAGCAATCTCTATTACCTCTAAGCACTCTTGAGTGGTGAGACTGCTATGCTTGCTTAATAGTGATGGCAATGCGTCTCGTTCTTGTTTGCTAAAATCATCATCAATGAAAGCCACTTCTAACAATAATGCGGCGGCGGCTCGCTGTGGTGAATTAGTATCCGTTTCTTGATTGGTTTCGTCTTGCTTAAACCAATCGACTACTCGCTGGAACATAGTGGTGGACCTTTATCTGTAATCGTTTTTATAAATATTGTTCGGTAAGCAGGTTTTCAAGCTTCAAAAGATCAATTGTGAAATTGCGAATGCCTTCTGCTAATTTTTCAGTGGCCATGGCATCTTGATTCATGTGCCAGCGAAAGTCCGCTTCATTTAGCACATCCCATTTAGCCTCATCACTTAGCTGTGAAGCATCAAGCTTTTGCTCTAGCTTTTGATTGTCCTGACTTAATGCTTCTAGTAAGGCTGGGCTAATAGTGAGTTTGTCGCATCCAGCAAGCGCTTCAATTTCGCCGATATTACGGAAGCTTGCACCCATGACAACAGTGTTGTACTTGTAGGCTTTAAAATAGCGGTAAACATTGCTAACCGAGATCACACCTGGGTCAAGGTGACTGGCGTAGCTGTCTTTGCCTTCATGGACTTTAAACCAGTCCAGAATACGGCCCACAAAAGGGCTAATGAGCGTGATATTTGATTGCGCACAGGCGATGGCCTGCGCCATGCTGAACAAAAGTGTCAGGTTGCAGGTAATACCTTCCTCTTCCAATACTTTGGCTGCTTGAATACCTTCCCACGTAGACGCTATCTTAATAAGAATGCGAGTACGATCTACACCTTCTTCTTCATAAAGCGCAACTAACTGGCGTGCTTTATGTACGGTGGCAATGGTATTAAAGGATAGGCGTGCATCAACTTCGGTTGATACTAAACCTGGTACCGTTTTTAAAATTTCAACCCCCAATTTAACCGATAAAATATCTAGGGTGCTTTCTAAGGTGTCACCAGCTTGTTGCTTGGCACGCTTTACCGAGTCTTCAATTAGGCTTTGATATTGAGGCAGTTGCGCTGCTTTATACACCAGCGATGGGTTAGTAGTGGCATCTTGTGGTAGGTATTGCTTAATGGCTTCAATGTCACCCGTGTCGGCGACTACCGTGGTCATGCTTTTTAGTTGCTCTAGCTTGTTCATTTATTGCTCACTAATCCGTGTACGTGTATCTGAAATGAATCTTGTTATGGCAACACTGTGTGGAATATGGCGAAAAATGTCAAATGCCTTATTTATAGGCACTATTAATAAGGCATTTGTGTTTAAACAAGGAGGCACCCACCCTTAGCAAAGGCAGGTGTGAAATCAAAAGCTTATTTGAATGGTTTATATTGCTGAACTTTGGCTTTGTGTTTCCTTCAGGATTACTTCGGCGTCGTCAGGCATGAACGCCAATGCTTTTTCAAGCACGTCGATTGTGGCTGTTTTTTTGTAAGCCTCTTCACTTAAATGGCGGCGGAACTGGCGACTTCCCGGCAACCCGTTAAATAGCCCAAGCATATGCCGAGTTATATACGCCATTTTGCCGTCCTGGCTTAAATGGTTTTCTATATAAGGGTACATGTTGCGAATAAGCTGCTTGCGATCGGGTGTTGTTTTGATCGCACCATAAAAATGATGGTCTACATCTAATAGTAGGGCAGGGTTGTGATACGCCTCGCGGCCAACCATTACACCGTCGGTATATTCCAGCGCACTATGCATGCTGTCTAACGTTTCAAAGCCGCCATTAATGATAATTTCTAACTGCGGAAAATCCTGCTTAAGCTGCTTTACAACTTCGTATTTAAGAGGCGGCACATCACGGTTCTGCTTAGGGGAAAGCCCTTGTAAAATAGCCTTTCTTGCATGAACAATAAATGTCTCACATCCTGTTTGCGCAACGGTACCCACAAAATCTACCAGCTCTTGGTAGCTGTCTTGATCGTCTATACCAATTCTATGTTTAATGGTGACAGGAATATCCACCACATCCTGCATGGCCTTAATACAATCTGCCACCAATGGCGCATGACCCATAAGGCAGGCGCCAATCATGTTGTTTTGCACGCGGTCGCTAGGACATCCCACATTTAAGTTTACTTCATCGTATTTGTAATCTTGCGCGATTATAGCGCATTGGGCTAGCTCATCAGGTTTGCTGCCGCCAAGTTGCAAGGCAACAGGGTGCTCCTGTTCGTTATAGCCAAGAAAGCGTTCTGGTCCTCCCTTGCCATGAATGATGGCGCCTGTTGTCACCATTTCGGTATACATAAAGGCATTTTCACTCAGTGTACGCCAAAAATAGCGGCAGTGACGATCCGACCAATCCATCATAGGTGCGGTACTAAAGCGGCGAGCGCCAGCCTTTAAAGCTTTAGCTGAGTGTTGCGGGGTATTGGACTGCTTGAGCATTGAGCGAATAAACCTTTGAAGCCTGCTGAGTAGGCTGTTTGAAGCTTGTTAGGGTGTGAAGCTGATACGCAATCATAACAACACATTAATAGGGGGATTGTAGCATGTAGAGACCTAAAGTCGTGAGCTGGCTTCAACACTTAACTGATGATGTGATTCGATCAGCTTGGGGTCTGTTTGCATAGCCGATCACTGAAAATAGACAGTGCATAATGATTATTATGCACTGTTGCTATGTATATTGAACTATTATTAAAATAGAGGTTAAATAACATAATAACGTTACTAGGTTACACTATATGACTGAATTACTTGAAGAGTGGGATATTAAAGAGGGATTTAAGTCCAAATTACTGGCAACACTAGGCAATGAGCCTGTGGCGCCACCAATAGCGGTACTTGAAGGTAAGCTGTGTAACGAATATTTCGCCTATTTTGTACTAGAGACACTAAGCACTAAATTTACAGTGCGTAACGCCTACGAGCTTATTGGCGGTGGGTTTAACAAGGTTGCAGACAATGTAAGGCGTGTAAGGCCCTTGTTACCTAGTCAGGAAGCCTCAAATGCGGGTAGCGATGCGCTAGGTGCACTTAAGGCTGAAATCCGCAAGGAAGAGCAGCGTTTAATGAGTATAGAACTGCAAGATCAAGAGGCATTTTATGTGGCTAAGTTAGCCAATCTGACTAATGAGCATGACAAAAAACATGACAAGATCATAAGTGACAACGCCTCACTCACCGTTAAAGTGGAGTTATTAGGCTCTCAAAACACACTGCTGAATTCTGAGTTGAGTGAATTAAAAATAAGGGAGCAAGGCCTTACCAATAGTTATAGCCAGGTACAGTCTGAGTTACGGGGCTTACAGGTTAAAATAGAAGGCCATAAAGAGCTACTACTGGAAAAAGACAAATCCCTTGAAACCTTGAAAGCATCCAGTGCACACACCGTTACAGCCTTCGCAGGCAAACTTAAGTCGCTAAGCTCAGAGCTTGAAGAATACCAAGGAATGAATAAAAGACTGGTGACAGAGATAAGCCTACAAAGAGAGTCTTCAATAAAAACCCATGAAACCCTGGCAAATTTACAAGCTGAGCTTGAAACTAAAAACACACAAATCTTTGAGCACAACAGCCTATCTGAAATAAATCAGCATATGGTGGATTGCCTAGGGACATTAGACCCACTAATAGGGCTTATTGGTAAACTGCAGACAGCCAAACAAGACAGTGCCATTAACAATAAAACCATTACAACCGCCATTCGCTCTGTGGACGGCAAAATTGCGGATGCGAATGGCAAGCTAAGCTCACTACAAGAGCAACTGGATAACGCTCTTAAAATTATGCAAAACCACAACAAACTATGAAAAACAACACCCACACAGCCACAGAAAAACAATATATTAGCTGCTTAAATATGTTTGTGAAATGGGGAGGGCAACTACCTACAAGTAAGGCACAGATTATTATTTTTTTTAAAGAGACAGGCTCCATCGATCGAGTAGGGCGTAAAAAGGTATCAAGCCTTAGGGTGTATCGAGCAGCACTGTCCGATTGGCATGAGCGACACTGGGATGAAGACCCAGCCTCACATAAAGATGTAAAGCGCTATTTAAGTGATTTAACCATGCAAGAGCGTGCCCGGAAAATTTTTCAAAGTAAAAGCAGGGACCTTACTGAAGAGGAGGCTGCCCGCTTTATTGCATTACTGACCACTAAGGACAGTACCAATGCAGCCATAAGGAATCGTGCCCTAGGGGGAATTGCGTATGTAACCGGATATCGGGCAGGCATGCTAGGGGACCTTAAGTATGAATGGCTGCGCAATGTGAAAACACAGAGCAGTGACATCATCATTGACCGTGATCCATTTAAAACCGGCAGGCGAGTACGCTCCGTCATCCCCTTTACGGGAGATCAATTTTGCCCCGCCACATGGCTGCGCCAGCATTTAACTATTAACAATATAAATGACGGCTTTATTTTTAGATCCATGAGCGCACTTGGAAAAACACCTGCAAGCAACACCCCGTTTCATCGTAATAGCGTTAACATACTTTTAAAATCACTTTTAAAAGAGGCTGAAATTGAGGGTGGCGTACTTACGGCACATACGTTCCGCAAAACAATGGCAACCCTAGGTGTCATGGGCAATGTCTCTTCAGTAGAAATTGCCGCCCAAGGTGGCTGGTCGGATGTCAGCACCATAAACAATCATTACGTGAATGATGCCATTTCCATGTTAGGAAGGGCGCCCCAAGCCTTAATTCAATCAACAAAGATAGCCACCAAGCGCGTACAGGCAACGACAAATCCCAGCATCATAAACAAAAGTGAATAAGATGAAGTTAAAAGATGTATTTGATCATTTAGATTTAACCGAACATATAGAGGGAGGTTATTATCGGCGCAGTTATTGTAGCGACAAAAAGTTAAATACCAATACAGGTCAGGCATTGGCTTCCAGTATTTATTATTTACTCACTACAAAAAGACCAACCGGACACTTTCATAAAAACACGTCTGATATTTTACATTTTTATCACGGTGGGGGCACCGTACGCTTTCATCTGCTAAGCAAAGAAGGGCAGTACAGCACGCACATAATGGGTACCGACATCAGCCGCGGTCAAGTATTGCAGCTTTTTGTTGCTGGCGATACATGGAAGGCATCTGAACTAATAAGCAGCCCCTTCTCTTTAATAAGTGAAGTGGTTGTGCCAGAGTTTCGATTTGAGGATATGGTACTTGCCAAGCAAGGGGATTTAGCTGCACTCATTAAAGAAAAACCAGAGCTAGAGCGACTGCTGCATAATAGTCCCTAGTGTTGAGCGAAATTTAATGGGCTGATCAATTCAACCCAATAAAACAGCAGTGCAATGGTTTAGGTGCTAGGTGCGACACTTGGCATACACCTGATTAAACTCCTCTATCGGAAGGGGGCGACTAAAGTAAAACCCCTGGCAATAGTCACAGTTAAGCTCACCCAATATAACTTGCGTGGCTTCGGATTCGACACCCTCAGCAACCACTTTAAGCCCAAGGTTGTGTGCCATCTGAATAGCGGTTTCAACCAGCACCTGGTTTTGAGGTTCGTTTTCTAAGTTGTAAATAAACTCTCTATCAATTTTAAGCTCACTCGCTGGAAGCTTAGTTAAGTAGGCTAGATTACTATAACCCGTTCCAAAATCATCAATGGCAATGTGAAATCCGTATTTACTTAAGTTCCAAAGATTTTTCATAGCATGTTGAGTGTCGGTCATCATTTGCGACTCAGTTACTTCCAAAATAATATTCTGAGCCACCGGAAGATTATCCTCCAATAAAAAATCCAAAGCCGATATGAATTTATTATCCTGCAGGTTCATGGCGCTAATGTTAATGGAGAGCAAAAAATCAGGGTTAATCTTAAGCCAAGTATCTAGTTGTTTAATGGCACTCCGAAACACCCACAAACTTAAGGCTTGGATTACCCCTGTCTTTTCAGCTATATGTATAAACTCATCAGGCATGATCAGACCATGCTCTTGGTGAGGCCAGCGAATTAATGCTTCAGCGCCAATAAACACCCCTGTATCTGTATTCACTAAAGGTTGGTAGTGTAAATCTAGGGAGTCACTGATAATGGCGCGCTTTAATTCAGCCATTAACTTTAATCTGCGCTCGTTATAAGGGTTTATTTCTTTGGTGTAGCAAGCAATGTTGTGCTCAAATTTAGGTGCAGCATCAAGAGCAATACCTGCGTGACGCAGCAGCACTTGTGCGTCTTTTCCGTGTTCAGGGTAAAGTGCATAAGCACAATGTATGTACGGGTCAATTTCCATATTATCTATTATTAGAGTGCCATTTAGCTTCTCCTGAAGTTGCTTGAGACTAACGAGCAACGCCTCATCCATGGCCCTATTAATGACAATACCGTGTGTGCTTCCACTAAGCGTGGCGACATAAAAGTCTTCCTTAACATCCAGCGGCTCAACATTATCCAGGAGCTGAACATAGCTATTCAGCCTTAAACCAAAACCCTCAAGCGTTTCATTACTGGTGTCTCTGCCTAGAGTTTTATCGATCTCATGTAACCTTGATAAATGAAAAAGTATCAAGGTGGAGGCGGAAGACGTGCGCAAATGAATATTAAACCAGCGCTCAAAAAAATTACGATTTGGAAGTCCCGTAATTTCATGGTGTGTTGTACTGTATATAATTTCCTCATGAAGCTTTGCGGTTTGCCGACTCCCTTCAATGATAATTTGCTGAGCCTGAATACGTCTAATTTTTTCCCTATGAATTCGGCGGGCGAGGGCAGCGGCAAATATAAGTAATTCCAAGGCCGAGCCAATAAGAATGGAATGGTTTATCAATTCATTGAAACCTAACAAACCTATTTTTGAAGCTAGGAAAGTGAGGATACCCACAAAAAGACATACCCAAGCAGAAATAAACAGCCAGCCGTCTATATTTTTTTTAACATTTAGCAAGCCTATAAAAAAAATAGACGGCATGATAATGAGTGCGCCAAACACCACTGATTGAATAGCAATAGAAAAGCCCAATAAAGGACTGCATATCAATAGCAGCACAGGCATTAAAGTAAAGGTCGTCAGTGCCCAGCCTGACTTACTTGTCGTCCTTATTTTTAGAAACAATAGATTAAATAATGCTGTGAATGATATGGCCGCATTTGAAAGTATCAGTTGAGACCAATTGTGAGTGTCAGGGGAACTAGGATAGATGTATTCAAAAAGAATGGCATGCTGGCTGGCCATGAACAAAGCAAAACTGGATGCATAAAGAGCATAGACTAAATACACATTCTCTTTAAGGTATAGGTAAACCAAAAAGTTAAACGCCGCACTACTAAGGATCAACCCTAAGTAAAAAAACAAAATACTGTATTGCTGCCGATAATGACTCTGAAAAGAATCCTCTGCCCATAAAATCACCTCTGTTTGGATGGGGGCATCACTTCTTATTTTTATTATATATTGATACGACTGGCCCTCCTCTATGTAAAGTGCACTCACAAAATTTGGGTGATTGAAATTTCGATGCGTAAACGGCAAACGATCACCCGATTGCAATATATTCTTTGCTGCACCGCTGCTAGCAGCTAATTCATAAACGCTAACATAATCCAAGAGGGGGTAACTGATATCCAACAACCGATGCGGCGTGTTGTTTTGAGGGTTGGACAAGTTAAACTTTACCCACACGGTGGCAGCTGTATAGCCAAGGCTTATATTACTCTTTGCTACCTTTTGCCATTCTTCAGAGGGGACCTGCTGGATACTGGTAATGTCGTATTGGTGGTTATTATCTATATAGAGCTGAAATTGATTGATTGAATACCTATCGTTAGGGCCAATTTCAATGGCCTGAACGGTTGAATTAATGAACAGCAAAAAGATTATAATAAATAGCGGCATGAGGCTATAAAGGTGCTTTGATTACGTTAGTTAATCATAGCCTACCTGAATATATTGGCCAAAGCGCCGGTTAAGCCTATAATCCGCGTTTTTAGATGATCAAAGCCAAGGATACACCATGACCGTACGCACCCGAATTGCCCCATCCCCCACTGGTGACCCTCATGTTGGGACGGCGTTCATTGCTTTGTTTAATCTTGCATTTGCTCGCCAACATGGCGGTGAGTTCATACTACGCATTGAAGATACGGATCAGGTACGCAGCAATAAAGAGTCGGAACAGGCCATTTATGACAGTTTAAGGTGGCTAGGCCTTGATTGGGCAGAAGGCCCTGATGTGGGTGGAGATAAAGGGCCGTACCGTCAAAGTGAGCGCAGTGACATCTATAGTACACACATTGAAATGCTACTGGCATCAGGCCATGCCTTTAAATGCTATCGTACGGCTTCTGAATTGGATCAGTTGAGAGCCCAAAAAAAGGAAGCAGGTGGTTTTTCCGCGCTTAAATTCAGCGATCTAGAGCTTCCTGCTGATATCGTCACTCAGCGCAGTGAAGAAAATGCACCTTACGTAGTACGCATGCACGTCCCTGAAGAGGGCGTTTGTACATTTAAAGATATGTTGCGCGGTGATATCGACATGGATTGGGACATGATTGACTGTCAAATCCTAATGAAATCTGATGGTATGCCCACCTACCATTTGGCCAACGTTGTAGATGACCATCTAATGGAAATTAGCCACGTCATCCGTGGAGAAGAGTGGTTAAGTTCGGCACCTAAACACCAATTGCTTTATAAGTACTTTGGCTGGGACATGCCTGAGCTTTGCCACATGCCGCTGTTACGCAACCCAGACAAGTCAAAACTAAGTAAGCGTAAAAACCCAACCAGCATCATGTATTACCACCGCGCCGGCTTCATGCCAGAAGCCTTATTGAATTATCTAGGTCGAATGGGCTGGTCCATGCCAGATGAATCAGAGAAATTCACTCGCGACGAGATGTTTAAAAATTTCGACATTCAGCGAGTCTCTTTAGGGGGGCCTATTTTTGATCAAGAGAAGCTTTCTTGGTTGAACGGCCAATGGATTAAAGAGCTTACTGAAGATGAATTTATGCAACGCTTCACTGAATGGGGGGTTAACAAGGCATTTTTACAGCCTGCTATCTCTCATATTATCCCTCGTATCAGTACATTCGCTGACGTGATTCCTTTGGCTGGCTTTTTACTCAGTGGCCACCCTGATATTAGTGAGGAGGACTTTACACACAAATCGCTAGAACAAGATCAAATCGTAAAGGTACTTCAGTTGGGCCTTTGGCAATTAGAAGCCATCCGTCACTGGGATAAAGAGAACATTGAACAGCGCCTGTTCGCTTTAGGTAAAGTAATGGATGTTAAAGTAAGGGATCTATTATTTCCGTTCTTTGTCGCGATTGCCGGCACACCTGCGTCTTTCTCTGTGTTTGACTCCATGGCGATCATAGGCCCTGATTTGAGCCGTGCCCGTGTACGCAGTGCAGTTAACTTATTAGGGGGTATCTCTAAAAAAGCCATGAAAAAGCTTGAGAAGGAATACCAGGGCATAGCCAGAGATATTGAGGCGGCTTTAGCGTAAGCGCAGGCCTTCAAATGGCGATACACCCTATTATATTGGCAGGGGGCATTGGCTCCCGGCTTTGGCCTGCTTCCCGCTCAAATCATCCTAAGCAATACCTTGATTTATTAGAGCAAGGGCAAACCTTATTACAGGCAAGCTTAATAAGAGCCAGGGCATGCTCCAAACTTGCCCCCTTGGTGATGGCCAGCGAGCAACACCGGTTTCTTCTTAAGCACCAATTGGCCTCTACGAATATAGGGAATGTTGATGTGCTTTTGGAGCCTATCTCTAAAAACACTGCAGCAGCAGTGCTTGCTGGCTGCTTACATGCCTTTAAACAGGAACCTTGCGCGCAAGTATTGGTGCTTCCCAGTGATCAATACCTGCCCGACAGCACATTGTTTATTGAATCTGTAAAGCTGGGTTTCAAATGTTTATCTGTTAATGAAATTGCTTTAATGGGGATTAGGCCTACTTATCCTTCGGATGGATTTGGTTACATTAAGATCTCTTCTGAGTCAGCGGGGGTACTTAATGTCAATGGGTTCACTGAGAAACCCAACCTCGAAAAGGCTCAAGCGTATCTGGAAAGCGGCGACTACCTTTGGAATGCAGGGGTTGTAATGGCGCATGCTAAACATGTAATTGACATGTTTAAGGAACACGCTCCTAAACTTTACCAAAGCGTAGAGAAGGCATACCTCTCACGAAAGCGGCTGTATGATTTTACGGTGTTAGGGGGCGAATTAGGAAGCTGTCCACCTGTTTCATTTGACTGCGCGATATTAGAAAAAGCAGCCAATATAAAGGCGGTAACGTTTACCGGTGAATGGGATGATCTAGGCACTTGGCAATCACTCTTACGCCGGCGCAAGCAACTGGGATTGCCTGCCACAATGTCATCAGGTAAAAAGCCCGCTATGTTTGTGGGTGTAGATGACTTATTAATCATTGACGATGACGACCTTACATTAGTGGCAAATCAAGACTCAATCTCTGAACTGAGTGCCATGGCTGACATAATGGTAAAAGCACAAAGGCTAGATTTATTAGATCGCTTAGAAACCTATAGGCCATGGGGCGCATTTAAGGTGTTAGCGCAGGGCCAAAACTTTCTGGTTAAACAGTTAAGCGTGCAACCAGGAGCGCAAATATCTTTGCAAAGTCATGACCACAGGTCAGAGCACTGGGTGGTGGTTGCCGGCATTGCGACAGTGGAATTAAATGGCCATAACACAAAATTAATCCCAGGAGAGGCCATTACAATTAACCATCAAGACAAACATCGACTGGCAAATAACGCCAGCCAGATGCTTGAGGTGGTTGAGGTTCAAACGGGAACCTATTTGAATGAATCCGACATCGTCCGATATGATGATGTGTATGATCGACACTTGGTAAATAAAGAATGAATCAAATTGTAGATGAGAAAATAAAATTAAGGGCACAAAACATAAAGCTATTAGTGCTGGATGTTGACGGTGTATTAACGGATGGCACGCTGGTTTATGGGCCCGATGGCGAGCAAATCAAGCATTTTAATGTTAAAGACGGTGTTGGCATTAAACTGCTGCAAGCGTTTGATGTGGCCGTGGCCATTATAAGCGCTAAAGATTCAAAGCCCTTAGCAAGGCGAATTGAGCACCTATCCATTAAGCACACTTACACAGGTTGCAAAGATAAATTGCTTGCGCTTACGCAATTGACCTCCAAGCTGTCCATTAAGTTTGATGAGGTTGCCTATTGTGGCGATGATGTTATCGATTTAAAAGTGATGCAAAAGGTAGGTTTGTCTTTGGCTCCCGCTGACGCTTATTCTATGGTGCAAGACTATGCTGATGTAGTAACACTTGCCAAAGGCGGGAAGGGTGTGGCTCGCGAAGTGGCCGATCTAATACTGGGCAGTCGTATGGAGTTAAAACAGGCTTATATAAAAGCCATGTTGCCCGAATTTGAAGAACACAAAGTCTTAAAAGATAAGTCTTAAAATATAAGTAGGTAAGATTGTGTCAGAATATAAAATTGTTATCCCAGCCCGCTTTGGTTCTAGCCGTTTGCCAGGTAAGCCGTTAATTAACCTTGCTGGCAAACCCATGATACAGCACGTTTATGAGCGTGCGCAGGCTACAGGCAATGCAGAAATCGTAATTGCCACCGATGATCAACGTATATTTGATGTGGCAAAGGGTTTTGGTGCGCAAGTAGTTATGACATCTATTGATCACGAAAATGGCACTGAGCGCATTGCTCAAGTCGCCAAAGAAATGAAATGGAGGGACTCGGATGTCATTGTGAATTTACAGGGCGATGAACCCTTGATTCCACAAGAGCTGATTGAGCTTACGGCTCAGGGATTGCTTAAGAATCCGCAGGCAGGGATGTCGTCCTTGTGTGCACCTATTGATGAGGCCAGTGATGTGTTTGACCCTAACGTGGTTAAAGCCGTATTAGACAACAAGGGCTTTGCATTATACTTTAGTCGCGCCCCCATTCCTTGGGATCGTGACCTGTACAAGAATGGCCAAGATGAAATAACCCAACAATCTGCTGTTTACCGCCATATTGGTATGTACGGGTATCGAGTTTCGTTTCTAAAGCAATACGAAGAAATGAACGCTACAGCACTTGAACGAGCAGAGTCTTTAGAACAATTACGAGCATTAAGTTACGGGGTGAAAATCCATATGTCGATCATAGACCAACCCCCAGGTCATGGGGTTGATACCGCTGAAGACGCGCAGCGCGTCGAAGCACTCCTTAAGACGCTGGCTTAAATCAGTGTTAACTGACTGGCACTGTTCAACTGCTTCGAACTGCCCACCCAGCTAATGATAGTGCTGTTTTGTAAGGCTAATAGTTCCAGCCCTTGCTGCTGAACTCTGCTTAGTATGGCTCTAGGCAGAGTAATCATTTGATAAAGATTGCTCAATATAGCTACTTCAATGGCTTTTGTGATATGAGCCAAATTTTTAGGGTGCAACATTAATACCCTTTCTTGCTGACTTACCGGCAATTTTTTTATAGCCTGAGTCTGTTTGGCATCGGGTGCCACCCAAAGCATCCAGTAATGCAAAGCTTGCTCCGTATCGCTTTTAAGTAGTGCGCTCATGTTCAACCTGTTTCGAATGTAAAAGTACTGTATAGCCATACAGTACTGTACGAAAAAACAGATGTAAAGCGCTAAGTTGCTTAAAACATAGCCAGTAATCGCCAAATACCTTGAAATTCATCTAAAAACTGCTTGATTACCGCTGTCTGTATCAATAAAGTAGCGAATCCGAATTTCTCTAGCTTCTGTATACGTGTGTGAGGCATCAATGCAAGTTTCCGTAGAATCATTAGCAGGCTTAGAACGTAAGCTTGTAATAGACATCCCAGCATCTGACGTAGAGCAAGAAATTGCTAAGCGCTTACAAGATGTATCCCGTACTGCTCGTATAGATGGCTTTCGTAAGGGTAAAATCCCTATGAGTGTTATCAAGCAGCGTTATGGTAAGGGTGTTCGCCAAGAAGTACTGGGCGAGCAAATGCAGCAAAGTTTTGTAAAGGCTGTCACCCAAGAAAAACTAAATCCAGCTGGCATGCCAAATGTAGTGCCCGTTGTTGACGAAGCTGGTAAAGACTTCCAGTTTTCAGCTACTTTTGAAATATACCCAGAAGTTAAGATTGATGGATTAGATGCCATTGAAGTTGAACAGTTAAAAGCTGAAGTAAAAGACGCTGACATGGATACCATGCTAGATGTTTTACGTAAGCAGCAGGCAACTTTCACTGAATCAACAGACGCAGCTAAAGATGGCGATCGCGTTAAACTTGATTTTGACGGTTATGTTGACGGCGAAGCATTCGACGGCGGCAAAGC
>MAAB01007593.1_pt1 | contig 14567 bp, 12 predicted proteins | sample 1115991 | NCBI WGS metagenome assembly MAAB01 (sample SAMN04961124, study PRJNA320927) | seawater metagenome | isolation source: sample BD02T18 sea water enriched with oil for 18 days | place: USA:Gulf of Mexico | collected 2013-07-27
GATACTCAATAGACACAATATTGAGTCAGAGAAATATTGTTTTGATGAAAAGTATCGTTATTTTTTAATTTAATACTGTTACTGGTTCGTATCAAAGTTTAACGGGTATTTTAAAATACCTTAGTATTAATAGTGATGTTTTTTGGGTTGGTTAAGGATAATCACAGTCATGACAAAAATAATAAAAGACGAAGATGGTGACTACATTCAACATGATGTTCTTTTACAGTCTTTGATTGATCACTGCGATGTATCAAGTTGTACCTTTGCTTGTTGTGGCTATGATAATTGCGATTTCTCTCCCATGCATATAGCAAGATTCATTTATGACAGAGTTTCGATAGCTAGTGGCGCTGAAAAAGACAAGCCCACGTTGGCGAGTTTAACCAAAGAGTTAACTTCGAGCATTGAAAGATTAGAGGCTAAATTTGGGTCGAAAGGAAAAGTTTCAAATGGTTTCGAGCACGAAGATTGCTCGGAGTATTACCCATGTGAAACGATTGACAAGCTATGCTCTGACTTGTTGCAGAACATTAAAGTCGCTTTTGAAATGCTTCACTTAAGCCAAGCCAAGGCAGCGCCTAAGCGGGATTATCAAACTCAGGGTCAGATTGACCACTGGGGTAAGAAAAAATAGCAATAATAGGTATTTGAAGGGCGAAATTGAGCTATCAAACAAAGGGGTCAGAGTCATTGATTTTACCTGATCATCTTTATACTTGGTTTAGCTTGACGTATGCCGTGACTTTTTATTGTAATCGTTGAAGCGATCTAGAGCGGGGGTGAGTTTGCAAAAGGAGAGGCAGGCCAATGTTTGTTGAAGGTGAGATCTATAAAGAACGGGAAATCTGCCAGCAACTAGGTGGCAGTCCAGTACAAAATATGCCAATGAAAAACGGCCTGGTCACATGTATTTATATACCGGATATTAAGGATGATGATAAAGGGCACTACTATATTCAAGTGGCTGCTGGAAAAAATAGTATAAAGGCGGCTCTTACTCTAATGGAGCAGCCAGAAGGTGTGCCTGCTTTTCTTAGAGGAATGAGCGGATCACCAAAATACATTGGATTGTACACGGCTGTGCAACGTTTAATGTCTGTGGAGGATGTTGAGTATTATCGCTATTCAGACAGCTTTGAGCTAGACAGCATATTATTGCTTCATAAAGTTGACGCAGCGGCTGAAAAGATAAATAACACGACCGTAACGAATAAAAATAAAGAGAACATCACCTCAAAACATAAAGGTAAATGGTGTTCGAGTTGTAAGAATACAAAAGAACACGACCAGTTTTTTAAAAGTAAGAAAAACGGTGATGGATTTACCAATTGGTGTCGAGACTGTCTTGATAATTACCACCAAATTAAGTGATAAATAGTCACCATTTATAAAAAGGACGATTGAATGACTCAGAATATATGTATGGATGAAGACACGTTAGATCAACTTGAAAAACTGACTCAAGATATTGATACCATCGTGTTTAAAGCGCCTGCTAAAAAAGGCCGGTTAGGAACAAGGTTTGATATATACAGTAAAGAGACATTGATTGAAGCAGTTTTGGAAGGTAACCCTAAGGCTAACTTTGATTTATTTGGCTGCGGCAGTATTGGGTATATAGATGAAAATACTCGTTACGCTGAATACTTTGTGGGTGTTGAAGTGGATAGTGATGGCTTATCGGATATCAATAGCCTGTACGAATACCCGAATCTTCAGCGGCTCGTTCTAAATGTTGCCAGTGAACCTTACGAAAGCGATATTGAAGCGCTTCTGCTGGTTTTAATTAACTTGCCTAAACTAAAAGAAATTGTGATCAGGCTGTCAGGTTTTAGTGAGGCAATGAGCGAACTGTTAAAGCTGTCTATCCATTTCCCGGGAGAAGAAAAACAAGTGAGTTTTGTGTCAAAAACGCGAAAGAAAATGAAAAAGAAAACTATTGAAAAAACCACTTACTAGCGCTTGATAGATAGCCTGCACCGATGAATCAGTGTCGTTGATACTTAGCGGGGGAGATAACTAAAAGCTACGTAGCTACGGGGTCAGGTATTGCCTTTTGCTCATACTACACTGGTATGCTGAATAGTGTTTTTTAGTAATCAAAGCGGATAGAGTTGTCGACTGAGTTCGTTAACCTATTTATTAGGCGTTGGCTATCCAGATATTGTTAAGTTATAAAAAAATTAGCTCGTTTTTAAAGTAGTAAAAGGAATTAAATCGTTAATCTTTTGAGGTTGCGAATAAATACATATGAAAAGTAAAATAGACAAAAATATAGCCTTAGAAGGGTTAATTCGATTTAATTATTTTCCGAATCAAAAATCTGATAACTGCGAATTACCCCCGCTTTTTAGTAGTGAGAGCCTTTCTCTTGATGTGCTGTTTGAGGCATTTAAAACGTTAGACCCTGAAGAGTATTTTAGTCAGCATTATACTCATGGGGTGAAATACTTTTCGTCTAAGCGCAATAAACTTAGGCAGCTTTCTATTCCAGAACCAGCTGCCTACATAAAGTTATTGAAAATAATTAACGACCATTATGATGAGCTCACAGGTAACCTTTCTGGAGTTAATCAATTAAAGTTAGATGTTCAGGATGATGGTCGAGTCTTCATACTGGATTATGATGTTGAAGGCACCCGCAGGGATGAAACAGACCAACGAGCGTTTGGAAAGCGTTATCGCGTGCATGCCGACATTAAACAGTGTTTTTCGAGCTTGAGTTGTGACGTGGCGGGCAAGGCCGCTAAATCTTTAGGTGTAAAGTTAGATACAACCTTTGGTGATGTTTTTGAGGTTTGGCGAGATTGGGAAAAACAAGGCCTGCCCGTAGGGCCTGGGGCGTCGAATGTTTTATCTGAATTCATACTGTCAGCCGTAGATAATGAACTGCTTAGGCTAAAGCCATTTAATTATTACCGCTATATTGATGACTATGTTTGTTTTGTGGATGGTCTAGATGAGGCCCATGAATTTATCGCCAATTTAACAGTCGCTTTAAATAGGATTGGGCTGTCCATCAATAATGAAAAAACGCGAGTTGTAGAACTGCCCGCGCCATTAGAGCCAGAATGGATGCTGGAATTGTATGCCAATATCCCCCACCTTCATGATGACGACTGGTATGGAGCTAAATTACAGCGCTATCTAGATTTCGCTCTTTTATTATCTAAAAAACATCCTGATCAGTTTGTAATGAAGCATGCGCTAAAGTGCGTGCTTAATACTGCAAATCTTGAATATGATGCCTCGATATTCCGGTATTTCATTAATCTGTTACCGTTCTTTCCAGAGTTAACCCCATATTTTTCCGATATCTATAAGCCAGCTAAGGAGTCCCTTGGTGATGCATCGCACTGGAAAAATGATATCAATCATTGCTTAGCGCTTTACATTAAAGAACAGCGCTCAGATGCCATGTGCTGGATGATTCATTGGATGGCTAAGTTCGATATAGAGATTGAAGAAGGCAACTTAGAAGGCATGATTCGAAGCTACGATACCATGGCCATTCTAACTTTATATGCTAACGGTATTTATAAAGAAGAAATCATCAAATACGCAAATGAATACTGCGTGGGTAATGGCGAAGATTTAGAGAATAGCTGGCTGTTGTTGTATCAGCTTTATCTTGACGGTGAGTTGGTTGATGACAGTTCTTTTGAAGTAGATGCTATATATAAGCTTCTTTCAGAGTCCAATGTATCGTTTATTAATACGAAGCATACCAAAGAACCAAAATCTGATTTAGATGAGTATGTGGATAAGCAAATTGAAAGAGAGTCAAATCGTTATATTAATCCACCTGAACACTGCGATGTCTGCTTAACGGGGCTAGGTAGCCAAAAGTATTTTGTAGACGGTAAAACCAAAGGTGGCCATTTTGGCTGTATGTGTGAATCATGTTTTAAAGAACATGGTGAAGGTATTGGCTATGGCCTGGGCCAGCTATATAAGCGCAACTGTAAAGAGTGGGTGTTAGTGGCAGGTATCGAATCTACTTTGGCCTAGCCTGAGGATCGATTTTTACCTTTGGCTAAACCATAAGTACAACACAAAGATTACAATTGAATAAGAATAATAGAGCGTCAGGATACTTGGCGCTTCTACAAAAAAGGAAGTAGGCGTAATGATAATTGCTGCATTGCAAGATGAAGTCACGGCACTCATTGAAAGGCAACAAGGCTTGATGGATCAGCTAAAAAATGAGTCATTGCTTTGGCAAGACTCTCAAACGGAAGAAGAACTAACGCCGGCTAAGCTTAACGGCTTTCAGGCTGCACTTAGTAGTGACGCTGATAAAGTAATGTCTCTTGAGTCAGTTATTGCCGTAATTGGTACTATGAAAGCAGGTAAGTCAACCACCATCAATGCGCTAATAGGCGAAAATGTATTGCCTCATCGAGTTACGGCCATGACTACCCTGCCAACACTGATACGTCATAAGCCTGGGCAAAAAGAACCACATTTAATACTGAAAAATCCACAGGTTTACCAGCGATTGATTAATTCTGTACTGGATAAAATTAACATATCAAACCTGCAAGAAAGTGATCGGGTAAGGTTACAGGAAGCTATCAAAACTGTGGAATCCGCCGGTGAAATACAGGCTGTCTATTACGGCAAGGAGGCGATACACAAAGCATTATTTATTATTAACGATACCTTTCGACTAGCTGGAAATGAAAAAATTAATATCAATCTGGATGAGCAGCTTCAACATTTTACTGAATTATCTAGCCTGCCGACAGTTGAAATCGAGTTTCGCTGCTTGGCTAATAAACCCGAAGGAGAGTACGCAGGGTCATTAGCTTTACTTGACACCCCTGGGCCCAATGAGGCAGGGCAAAGTAGGTTACTAAAAGACATTTTGACGGAGCAAATTGAAAAAAATGCTTCAATGGTTTTATTAGTGATGAACTACACCCAGCTAAATACGGAGCAAGACTCGGAAATACGCAACCAGCTGCGGGGTATTAAAGAAGTCTTTAAAGACCGATCGTTTGTGGTAGTTAATCGCTTCGATGAAAAGAAAAAGGGCGACCTAGATATAGATCAGACCCGAAAACTTGCTAGTGAACTCCTTAATGAAAGCTTAGGTGAAGATGATTTTATTTCTGAGGATGAGGTGTTTCCTGTTTCGTCCCATCGCGCGTTTGTCTCAGAAAATGCTAAGCAACAGTTGAATCTAGGTGTTGATATAGAGGCTTTTATTAATGATGATGAAAACGAAGACTTTATCGCTGCAGCCTTTGGTGCAATCGATGAAGATGAGTTGGAAGAGCTAGAAAAATTTGAAATTGAAAAGAAAGCTGAGCGTTTGCTTAAAAAATCTGGATATGAAATTTTTGTAACGAACATGTTGGAAAAATCTTACTTTAAAGCTGGGCAGACGAGTTTGCAGGCCGCATTGGGCCGTCTAATTAACAATTCTGGCAAGTTAGATCGATTTTCAACTGTTGTAAATGGTGGGTTAGCTCAGGAGTTGGATGATATCAATATTGATGTCAAGAAAACTCGAGATTTAATAGGTTTAATTGATTTGGTATATGAAGATGTTGACGCCGAAAAAAAATTAGGAGTTGATAAGTTTCGTACCTCTGCCAGTGAAGTCTTGTCACAATTTGAGGCTGACATTAGTGAGGCGATAAAGGATCTATTTTCTGAAGAAAATTTAAAAAAGGCTAGATATTTAAATGATAGTTTAAAAAAATCAGAAGAAGAGCAGGATGAACTTTCTTTTCATAATGATGTGTTTAATTGGACTAAGAAAAAAAAGCAAGAACGAAATCGTATTGCTGAGGAAATTCAAGCCTTAAAGGATAAACTTGAATGTGTTGATATTCAAAAGGGTGTTATCGATTTTGGATCTGACCAAGATGAGGCAAATATCTTTTTAATACGATCATCAGATTTGGTCGAGAATTGTCTTGGTAATGCTTCAGAGGATTTGTCTGAGGAGCTGAAAGTGATTGAAAATAAAACCAAGAAATCTATACAAGAAAAATTATTCGGCAGAATTCGAAGTTTGTGCGATGCCTATGAAAGTCATATGAAAAAGAAAGGATTTGATTTTAATGTAAGCCTTTTTAGTGACTTTACTTTGGATTTTATAGAAGAAGTTGGTTCTCATATTGATATTAATGATGCCATAGATCATGAAGTTATTAATGAACCTGAATTAATAAAAGAGAAAAAATTTAGAAGCGGTGTTGTTCATAAGACTTTAAAATTCTTTTTTAGAGATTATCGTGATGATTATGATTTGGTTACAAAGACAATAAAGGTAGAAAAGGATAAATACGAAGTGTCTTTATCAAAGCTTATTGAATTGGCTGTCTCAAACCTAAAAAGCTACTGTGAGCAGGTAAATAAAAATATGACCCGTGAGTTTGAGGATATCTTGATTCCTGAAGTTAATGGCGTATTTAAGCAGGTTAATGATGCTGTTAAAGGTATTGAGGAGGCGCTGGAAAAAGTAAAAAAGCTCAAACAGAATAACGCCGATGATATTCGGCGGTTAACATTATTTATCGACGCAATAAAGGCAGAAAATAATAAGATGTATGTACGTTTTGAAACGGCTAAAAACGGCCTAACTTTGATGGCTGCTTAAGGTGATCTATGGAAACTATGAATAATATGATTACCGATCGTCTGGTCAATGATTATCCATTTCTTGAAAAACGAGCGTTAGTCCACTTTATTAATGATTTTGGTGAACGCCGAGATCATCAGAGTCAACAGAAGAAAATAGCTAGCTCTGGCATTTTGACGCGTGTTTTAGACAAGGTTTCTGGTAAGTCCAGCCTGCGCCAGCAAGCTATTGATGAGTCAACAGAAGACTGCCTTATATTTATAAAAGACTACATTGTTACTAACGAGGGTCGCTGGGCTGAAAATTCAGTTTTTTTAACTGAAATAGCGGAGGGTATTGGCTTACTATCTGGCAAACTTCAGCAGGTAGATGGGGTTGTAGAGGATATTATAATGGCCTTATCAGAAGTAAAGGGTCGTGTAAATAACATAGAGCATCAGCTTGATTATCAGCAGACTTATATAACTGCACAAACCGAGATGGATCATGCGCTTAGTGTATTTGCTTTGGATAATGATGCTTTAACACCAGAGCAGCAGTTATGGTTTTTATTAAATGAGCTAAGATATGGCCGTTTTGGTCAGTGGTTGGCGAGTACTGATCAGGTAGATCATGAGCAGCAAGTAAGAACAGTGCTAGAGACTCTTAAGAATAAGTGCTTGAAGCTTTTAAACCAACATACAGGGCGCCAATCTGCCGAGCTATTTGATCGTAGTTCTTTGTACGCAAGCTTGTCCTCTAAAAATCAGGAAGTTTCAGAAGCGCTTTGTTTGGTGACGAATTATGGAGAGGGTAAAAACGTTAAAGCTGAAAGAGGTATAATTGAGCCGCTGGTTTATTGTTTGAATATTGATGGCTCTCTGTCAGAGAGCAGTGACTTACCGTTTATTTTTTCTAATAACAGCCTCTATGACCATATGTTACAGACACTTAGAGGAGATAAGGTCTATGAAATCGCAAACTAAATTAGGGTTGGCTTTATCTGGTGGTGGCGCTAAAGGTGCGTACCAGGCAGGTATCGTTAAGTATCTTGCGGAGCAAAATATTCAACCGGATGCGGTATCAGGTGCAAGTATTGGTTCGCTAAATGGTGCGGTTGTTGCCAGTGCTGTCAATATAAAACAGGCTGCGAATGATTTAGAAAAGGTATGGCTTGAAGTTGCGGAGCACTCACCTTTAAAAGTGGACCCTTATGCTGTGGTATCAGCGACACTAAGATTATTTGTGGCTGCCACTGGCGGTGTAAAAGGTAGAAGCGCTGTTCAGCTTTTGGGTGCCTTTGCGAAGTTTTTGCCAGAAGAATTTCAAAAATATTTATCAGCACCGGCGTTTTTAGATAATTCGCCGACAGTTGATATTTTAAATCGATATGCCAGGTTAGGTGCTGAGCATACAGGTTTGCCATTTTGGTTATCTGCATATCAAAGTGATGGTGCTATAGAAGATCTCTTAGGTGCTGTTTCAGCGACATTAGGGTTATCTGAAACGAAAGACTCTGACTTTATTCATATGAATCCCTTATCCACTGAAGACAAGCGTAAGGCATTACTGGCTTCTTCGGCTATTCCGTTAGCTTTCGAGGCGCAGCAGATTGATGGTAAAAAATATTACGATGGTGGTTTGGGTGGCTGGAATAAATCTCAGGGAAATACGCCTGTCTCTCCTTTAGTCAAAAATGAGCGCTGTACCCACGTAATCGTTACACACTTGGAAGATGGCAGCTTTTGGAATCGACGAGATTTTGATGGAGTAACCTTTCTAGAGATACGGCCAACTGGCATTGCTCGAGAAGGGTTAAAAGATATGCTTATGTTTGATCGAGCCACACTCTTGGAGTGGATGGAGCAGGGCTATAACGACACACGCCAATCTATAGGTGAGGTTCTGGATACTTTAACTGTGTTTAAGAGGCAGTCAGAAAATCAAAAGTGTCTTAATCAGGCTGCTAAATCGATGTCTCAATCCCTTGATTGGTTGAAAGATTAACCTAAGGGGTTTATTTGATAATCATCAATGGGAGCAATGTTATAGTGACTCGAAAGATAGTGGTGTTTTTTGGGGCTGTAGAAATTTTCGAATGAATGAGAAACTCTTGTCGCTACTCTGTAAATACAGAACCTGTTTATTGATATAACTAATTCTTGCATTTGCGTGATAAGAAATATAATTAGGACATAACGATGGCAGTACAACACGGAATTTGGAAAATCGGCGATACGCCGCAAGCACTTCAACCTGTTCAACTAGAAACAGAATTATTGCTTGAAGAACAAATCACCAAAGATATTTCAATTTTAAACCCTAACTGGTTATTGATTGGCCGTCAGGTGTATACCGATTTTGGTAAGTACATTGACTTATTGGCGGTAGATGCAACCGGCTCGATTATTATCATTGAGCTTAAACGCCATAAAACTCCACGGGATGTGGTAGCTCAGGCCATCGATTACGCTGCTTGGGTTGAAGGCTTACCCACTGAGCGAATAACTCAAACTTACCAAGCCTATGCTGAAGCGAATCAGCTAGCAGAAAAAACCTTTGACGAAGCGTTTAAATCTAAGTTTGGTGCATATCCGGTAGAAGAGGATATTAATCAAACCCATCAAATGGTGATTGTAGCCGCAGAGCTGGATGCCAGTACCGAACGCATTATTAATTACCTAAACGAAAAAGCCAGTGTCGCTGTGAATGCAGTGTTTTTCACAGTGTTTCAAGATGGTGATAATCAATACCTGAGTCGCGCTTGGATGATTGATCCAGTGGAAACAGATGAAGTAGCGGCCAATACCGGTAAAAAAGGCGATTGGAATGGGGAATTCTATTGCAGCTTTGGTGCAGGTGTTGGTAGCCGTAATTGGCAAGATGCCATAGAGCACGGTTTTATCTCTGCAGGCGGTGGTCGCTGGTACAGTAAAACCCTATTTATGCTAAGCCCAGGTGATCGGGTGTGGGTGAATATACCTGGTGTAGGTTATGTAGGGGTTGCTGAAGTACAGCATCATGCCATGCAAGCTGATGACTACCTAACACCTGATAAGCACCTAGCAGGCCAGTACAATTCTGGTGTAGAGCATGGCGAAGATGAAGCCGAATACTTTGTATCGGTTAAATGGCTGTACAAGGTTCAAGAAAAAAACGCCGTTAATGAAGTAGGTTTGTTTGGTAATCAAAATACCATTGCCCGCCCTCGTGCCTCTAAGTGGGAGCATACAGTTAAACGTTTGACAGAAATTTGGGAAATTAGTTAAGCATGACTTAACCGGATTGTAACAAGGAAATAATGAAATGAATGCCCGTCAAATAAAAGCGTATAACGAACTAATGGATTATGTCGAGCGCGAAGATAAAAGTTACAAGGATCTAATGAGGAATAAAAAAGGTCATTTTGATTTTTTCCCAAAGTTTGGGAGTACTCATAGAATAAGAGTGTTGGATTTCGACACTCACATAAATGCAAAAGTTAAACAGGTGGTGAAGATTAATCAGCTTACCCGAAGTGAGGCATGTGAGCTAGAGGCATTTTTTAAGCGCTCATCATTACATGTAACAGAATCCAGTTTACTGGACCTCTATCTTCCACACTTTCTTTCAATGCTGGGTATATCATTCTTACTGATATTATTTTACGCGCTTACTATTCAAAGTTGCTCAATTGACTTGGCTAAAGAAGAATTACAGGAGTGTCTCAAGAAGGGAATGTTTACGCTTCAAGTATTTAATTATTTGGTGGGTATCATAATAGCCGTCTTTATATGGATAGCGGTTAAAAGAAGGTCTATGTTGCTGGTAATTGCAAATCTAAAGTCCTTGTTATCCGAGCATGTTAAAAAGATAGCTGAAACACTTCCTGAAAATAAGTAGATATTTTTATCTATTTATAATAAATATTACCACTCTCCTATGTATTGATAGATAAAGCCCAGTGCCTATAGTGGTTATCTGCTGGCACGTTTATTGAAATTGCTATTCACGATTTAAATGGAATAAAATAATGAATACAGAGTTAGCAGTAACCCAAGACTTGAAATCAAAACTAAACCAAATTTTAGTTGATATGGGTGCTGGGCTTTTAGAGCGGGATTCACAAGTAAAATTGATTTTACTTGCAGCATTGTCTGGTGAACATGTTCTATTGCTTGGTCCGCCCGGTACAGCCAAGAGTGAACTGGCTAAACGATTAAACAATGTGTTTGAAGGAGCTAGCTATTTTGAGCGGCTACTTACCCGCTTTAGTGTGCCTGAGGAGCTATTTGGTCCTTTGTCTATTAAGTCTTTAGAGAATGATGAGTTTGTAAGAAAAACAGAGGGTTATTTACCAGAAGCAAATGTCGCGTTTATAGATGAAATATTTAAGGCTAATAGCGCAATTTTAAATAGTTTATTAACAGTATTAAATGAACGCCAGTTTGACAATGGTAATCAAAGGTTAAATGTTCCTCTGGTATCTGTTGTTGCAGCCAGTAATGAATTGCCTCAGGGAGATGATTTAGGTGCCTTATATGATCGCTTTATGTTGCGTTCATTTGTAGGGCAAACCTCTGAAGCAAGCTTTGAACAATTATTGAAATTAAGGCCCGCTAAAAACGTAACTAAAACAACTACACTTACCTTGGATGATATTAAAAGTATTGCAGATAAGTCCGATAAACTTGAGCTAAGCCGAGATGTGATTTCTTTGTGTAAAATATTCAGGGAATATCTTTTTGAAAATGACATTTATGTGTCAGATCGTCGTTGGCGAAAAATAGTTAAATTATTAAAAACTACTGCGTTTACCAACGGTGAGTCTGTGGTGTCAATTTATGATGCCTGGATATTGCCTCATTGTTTATGGGATAAACCAGATCAATTAGTTGGGTTGACTAAAGTGTTTAAATCTAATATTGCCGTTAGCAGCGACTTTAACCTAGATAGAACAGCTAGGTTAGTGGGTAGTTGGGAATTTAAATTAAAGCAAGACCAAGAGAAACAGGTCCCAGTTATTGATGAAAATGGTAGACCTTTGTTTCTAAATATTAAAGGTAACAAAGTAATCTCTGGGTTTAGAAAAGAACCTAAGCTAGATGCGGAAGGAAATAAGCTCTATCTTGATGATCGTGGCAAAGAGGTACCATATGACCACTATCGTAGTAATTATACAAAACTAATTGAAATAGAAGTGCCTAACACACCTGTATTGAAAACGCTCGATTACTCACAGGCCCACATTGATGGGCGTGTATCTCAAGTTGCCGATTTAGAGTCAAAATTAGATATTGCTTTAAGCGAGATTGAAGCTCGCATTAAAGAGGTCAAGACATTACTAGGTGATCATATTTGGGTAGATGCCTCCATAGAGCCTGAAATATCAAGAAACTTACATGATATTTATCAAACCTGCCTATCGTTATTGGAGCGTACAAAAGGCATTAAAATTGGTTTCAATGCTCTACCTTTAGAGCAAGAGGATAATTTTGAAATTGATAATATTGATGAAGATGAAGAAATAATTGAGGGTGAATTGTGTGAAGACTAATGCCCTAGCCGTTATGCAGCTAGATGACGAGCTTCTACTTTTAGATTCATTACCAAATGCCTTATACGGCCCAGTTGTCACTCATTCTATGGGTGAGGTTAAACAAAGGGCTGAGGCCGTTTTAACCTTAAGGGCCGGTTTGTTAAAAGGGGAATTACCTAACTCGCCATTAGTATGGCCTGATAAAGAAATACAACAGTTTATTGGTAAGGAAATTGATAATCTTAATGTTGCAAAGTACTGCCATGATAATGAAGACTTGGTAGATCAGCTTTTACTTGAAATCCTGGATGCTATTGAAAATATATCAACCACTTGGAATCGACTTCTTGCTAAAAATATCAAGCAACTAGAGGATAATGCTCTTAAAGTAATGCAGGAGGCTGCTGCTCATTCATTGTCTAGTGAATCTACTTCTATTGAGTCAGATTTAATAGATAGTGGTATAAAGATAAAAAATACCAATAAAAAGAAAGCTGCTATTTCTATATCTTTAAGTCAAAAACAGAAAGAAGATATACGCAGTCAATGTGAAGAGAATATTTTCATCGATGTTTTTGAATTTTTAGATTTAGAAGACGGATTTCTTGATGGGAAATGGCATGAGTATGTAAAAGTTTGGGGGCAACTCGAATCATTATTTAAGGATATGAATCTAGTAACAGGTATTCACTTTGATTTAAGTCAGGGATTTTTTCAAAGCAATGGCTGGCTGGATATTGTTAAACTTAATGCAGTTATAGAGAAAATACCTCAATTAAAAGAAGTGATTAATACATTGGGTCGCATGAAAATGACGGATGATGAACCAGTCATTGACATAGTCACTGAAAAAATTAAACAGCAGGCTTTAGTCGATACTCCGGTTGTCACGCCGCTGGCTCCTATGGAAACTACAGGTGTTACCCGTTCTGGCAATATTAACCGAATGCTGCCACAAGAGTCTGCTATGTTGAGTCACCCTGTATTAAAACGATTGTGGCATGCCCGCCGTGCTGAGGAGGCTCTTTGTACCTATGCAGTAGAAGGTACTGTCGATATGGCTTTAATGGGTGATATTGAGATAGAGCAAGAAAAAGAGATAGAGGGTGTAAGTCAGAATAAAAACATGGGGCCTATGATTATATGCCTAGATACGTCAGGTTCAATGCAGGGCTTACCAGAGAACATAGCAAAAGCCATTGTATTGGAATGCCTGAAGGTAGCCACTGACCAAAAACGGCAATGCCTTGTTTATAGCTTTAGTGGGCCCGGAGATATTGCAGAGTTTGAATTAGAAGCAAGTGCCCAGGGTATTCAAAAGATCATTAGCTTTTTGTCTATGTCATTTTCGGGAGGCACTGATGTAGATGGTCCGCTTCATAAAGCACTTGATCACTGTAAAGAAAATGACTGGCAGAGGACCGATATTATGCTGGTATCAGATGGTGCATTTCACGCTAACTCCAGCTTAAAAAATCGTATCACTAGAAGAAAAAAGACTGCAGGGTTAACCGTGCACGGTGTGGTGGTTGGTGGGAATACCAGTGAGTTTAAAACGGTATGTGACCCATTGCATCACTTTGATGAGTGGGAACACATGGCGGCATTTAAGGAATATAGGTAAAAACATGTCAAAAGCCTACGAAGCATTCAACATTGCGATGGCAGACGTTGAAGAAATTATTGAAATCTATGACTTGGTGAATAGAGATCACCTAGAAAAACAGCCAGAGGCATTAAAGCGAAGCGCGCTTATTATGGCTTTGACTGTATGGGAGACCTATGTGGAGGATCGGTTTAGGGAGTTGGTAGACTCAACCCTTATGGGTGTGAAAGGCAGTCCTGTTTACCAATATATTGATGGAAAAGTAAACAATGACCTTCGATACTTCCATACACCCAATAGCCGTAACATCAAAAAACTATTTTTACCGCTTTTAGGGCGTGACATAACGACTGAGTGGACTTGGGATAATTTCGATTCGAAGCGAGCCTGCGAAAAGTTAAACGAGTACATTAAGCTGCGAGGTGACGTGGTGCACCGGGCTGTTACAGATAAACAAAGTGGTCACCCTGTAAAGAAAGATGAGCTACAGAAATGCATTCGCTTCCTTAATTCTCTAACAAAAATCATGGATTCTCAATTAGCATCTATTTAAGCTGACTGTATCAGGGAGGGCTGTAATTGAGTGCCTCTATCCTCTTTATGGCCTTTAGGGAATTATAAGTTATTAACTAGATTAAAACTGCGAATCACTATTTAGGCGAGGCTGCGCTAACTGACACAAAGCCTTTTTGATAGGTAGGGTCGAGACGAACTCTCAACAAAGTACTTAAGTAACTCTTTAATTTACACAATATGGTTTTGTCAGCTAGCCAAGCCCTTCAGTACTTATCTTCAATTCACCCATTGTGGGAAATGAGCCCTGCGGTATAAAACACTTAACAGTTAATAAATTGTGGGGTGTA
>MAAB01007597.1_pt1 | contig 14539 bp, 10 predicted proteins | sample 1115991 | NCBI WGS metagenome assembly MAAB01 (sample SAMN04961124, study PRJNA320927) | seawater metagenome | isolation source: sample BD02T18 sea water enriched with oil for 18 days | place: USA:Gulf of Mexico | collected 2013-07-27
GAGGCGCCTAACTTAAAGTTTCCCGAGCAAGAAATAGGCTTACAACGTATGTGCTTTTTTACAAAATCAAGTTCTGAGTGGACTTATACAGGGGAGGATTCATTAAAAGGATTAACAATCGGGTTAGCTCAGGACACCTATATTGATGAATTAAGCGAGTACATAGAGAAAAACGAAAAGCAATTTGATTATATTCCTTACAATGATGGTTATTTAGCATCTAGCTTCAAAAAATTGAAGTTTAATCGTATCGATACCTTTGTTTTTACCTATAACTCAACACGCTACGAAATTAATCGTAATAATTTAAAATTTGATTATAAAGAAGCAGGGTGTTTTACGGAAAATAAAATTTATATGGCATTCTCACCCAGTGATAAAAATAAAAATGAAATAGATGATATGCTCTCTTATTTTGATATTAAGATGGTTTCTCTTAAAAGGTCAGGTGAAATAAATAAAATAATGTCAAATTATGGATTAAATGATTGACGATATCACTTTATTTAAAGTTATTCGATTGTTTTTTTATTGATGGTCTAAATTATGTCTTCAATTTTTTTGTTATTAATAATTAATTTAATTATTTTGTTTGTATTGATTAAAGTGTCTGAAAAAAGAATAACAACAAAACTATCGAAAAAATATGGAGTCAATATCGAAGAGTTTAATATTCTATTAAAGAACATAAAAAATTCCAATTTAATGATATCCCGAAAGAAATAACTCAAAATGAGTCAGTATATAATAATCTTTTGATCGTTACGCATTCATATTTAGAAGCATACGAAGAAATGGATGCTTACACCTAAATTCAGATAATAAGTGCTAGGTTTTAGGCTTCTTATTTATTGGGGATCTGTATGTATTTGTGCACTATTTTTTGATAAGTGCCATCTTGTTTAATCTCACTCATTATTTTATTTATGCTGTCTAATAATTCAGCTTTATTCTTAATGTTGTTAGACGATTTAGACAATACTAAATAGGCGGGTCTTTTTTTTGCAACAGGAATGGGTAATAGTGAGATTTCCTCTAAAACATCTAACTTAGCGGCATTGTAATAGGTGACGATTTCATGGCCTATAATAACGTCGACTCTACCCTTCAAAAGTAGGTTAATGTTGTTCTCATTACTGTAGGCATTGTGAATATTGATTTTGTTCTCTTTTACGGCAATGTCAAACTCGTCAGAGATAGAGAAGGATGTTTGAAGGCCAATTTTTTTGTTATAAAGATCTTGAATGCGACTAAATTTGAACTCAGAGCCTTTTTTTACAAATAGAAAAAAGGAACTGTAATGTATGGGCTCTAGCGTCGCATATAGTGCATATTTTGCCCTTTCCTCAGTATAAAACAATGCGAAGCCAGCATCGGTACGTCCATTCTCTAACGTCTTTAACAACCTTTTCCACGGAACATATTTCATTATGATCTCAAAATTTAGTCTGTCTCCTAGCTCATGAATAACATCAATATCTATCCCAATCATTTCACCCTTTTCTTCAAAGCTAAAAGGAGGGAAGTTGGATTGGGTAAGTACTGTTAATGTTGGTTTCTTTGCGAAAGAGACCATGCTAAAGAGACAAAGTGTCATGATAAGAAGACTTTTTAGGTGCTTGTAATTCATTTTTAAACTCATAGGTTAAAGGCCTGCCTGTCATAAATTTTGTTCAAACAGGCTCTTTCGAAAGCGCGAATGATTTAGCATGCTTTTATTACTCACTTTTGATTATAGATAAAAACGATAGAGTCATTGTATTTAAGCTATTTGTGACTGGTAATGTTTGAATGTATCTTTTCGTTTATACCAAAAGTACAAAAGTACAAAAGTACAAAAGTACAAAAGTACAAAAGTACAAAAGTACAAAAGTACAAAAGTACAAAAGTACAAAAGTACAAAAGTACAAAAGTGCATGAGGCAGACAGGATAAAGGTAATAACATTGGCAAACAGAGTAATACCTTCCTGTAGGAGAAGTCAGTTCAGTGGCTTTAATGGGCAGACCTTATCGCCAGAGGTCTAATCAAGGTTATGATATTGGAACAAGACTGAATTGATGGCGAGTGACAAAAGGCACGATTTTGGATAACATTTGCCCCAGACTTAATGATTTTTTTGTTTTTCTAATCTGTTAATTCACCACTGATTCACCCTTAAGGCGTTATAACTAAGCTTCTGGTTATAAGGAGCTTAGAATGAACCGCCTATTTAATGTAAACCCCACCCTGATATTTTGTCTGTTTATTTTGTTAGGTGTCTGTTTTATAGTCATTTCACAGCTATTATGGTTCGCTTGCTTTTATAGTAACGCCCTAATGGAATCCCCAGATATCTGGCTTTTACTATGTTATTGATCAGTAATTAACATACCATTTGCCCCCTTGTAATTATGAATTATGTGAGTAGATCACGAGGTTAATTTTCTTTGAATATCAAAGTATTATTAGTAGAAGATGATAGAGAACTGGCTCTTTCCGTTGCCGATTATTTACAGTTTGAAAATATAGTGTGTGACCATGCGTACCATGGTGAATCCGGCCTGAATTTAGCAACAAAGCAGCAATATGATGTCATTTTATTAGATATTAATTTGCCTAAGATGAATGGCATCACCCTTTGTAAAACCTTGCGTTCAGCTGGGTTAGATTCCCCTATCTTAATGTTAACGGCGAAGGATACATTGGACGATAAAGAAGCGGGCTTTTTGGCTGGCACGGACGATTATTTGGTGAAACCCTTTGCCATGAAAGAGCTCGTACTTAGAATAAAAGCCTTGGCAAAAAGAAGAAGTAGCCAGAGTAAAAGGCTCACTCTCGGTCGTCTGGTGTTTGATCTTGAATCGGGTTTGGTGACAAGAGAAGGGCAGGTGATCAATTTAACCCGTACCAACCTTAAGTTGTTAGAGCTATTAATGCGGCGTAGTCCAGAAATTGTTAGCAAAAAAGACATTGAAGACTTGCTCTGGCCCGATGAAGAACTTGAAAGTAATAACCTTAAAGTACAGATATATCAGTTGCGTCAAAAATTGGATAAGCCTTTTTCTTATGGATTAATAGAAACCTTGGTGGGGCATGGTTTTAGGATTAAAGAGGGTTTTAAGGATGTTTAATACTCTTGAGCTTAAAAACAGACTAGCGGTGTTCGTATTAAGTGTTAGCGGTATCACCATGCTAGTTTTTTCATGTTTTGTATTACAATCTTATGAGTCAGGGTTAGAGAAATCTGCAAAACTTCGTCTATTATCTGAGTACTATGGCTTTAAACGTGATTATGAGATAAATCCTCAAACTCCTTTTCCCCGTAGTTATGTTGTCAATTTTTACTTTGATCACTTACCAAAAATTAATATTTCAGGGGAGAATATTCTTGCCAATGTGCAGCTGGATAATGATGAGTTTGAGGTCATTTTTACAGAAGATGTCATTGATGATTGGGAGGGGGCGGGCCCCGTATTTGTTGTTTATAAACAAACCTTGAATGATAAGCAGATAATGTATTTGGTGGCCCGATACGAAGAAATTTTAGTGGGTGGTAAGGTACAAGAATGGCACGATAATCAAGTTAACAGTATTTTAACCGTGGTGTTTATTTGTCTCATATTTATTATGTTGGCGCTTTGGCTCTATACGAGTTTGATTGGTAAAAAAGCCGATGAACTATTGCAATGGTCACAACAACTCTCCCATGATTTTAATGAAAATAAATTACCAAACTTTAAGTTTGAAGAGTTTAATCAGCTAGCAAATTGTTTATACCGTGCTCTTGAAAAGAATGCCGATTTAATTGAAAAAGAAAAGCGCTTTTTAGCCCATGCTAGCCATGAAATCAGAACCCCCATTGCCATTATTAAAGCCAATATTGAGATTTTCGAGAAAATTGACTTACCCGATAACGCCCTTAAGCCTTTAAAACGTTTGGAAAGGGCGAGTAATAATATGCAGCTGCTTATAGAAACTCTGTTGTGGCTTGCAAGAAAAAGAGAAGATGAACCGAGTCGAAGTCAGGTTAATCTTGCGACGTTTTTAGATCAGTTATTAGCAGAGCAAGATTACCTTCTTCAAGGTAAAGAGGTGACCCTTATCAGCCAATATGAGGGTCAGGAGAGCAGAAATATGCCTTTATCCCCCTTGATGATAGTAATGAATAACCTGATTCGAAATGCCTTCCAATACACACATCAAGGCTGGGTCAAGATTGAGTACAAGCAAGACTTCATCAGCATTGAAAACCATGATGATGAAGTCGTATTAGAGCCTTGTGTTGAAGGTTTCGGTTTAGGCTTGGATTTAACCCAAAGAATTTGTCAGAAACTAGGCTGGCAACTGGATCTTGTCTTTCACGAAAAAGGGGTCAAAGCCACCTTGATACTGCCGGATGCTTAGAACCAAATAGCATTGAAGAAGCACATAGTCTAAAGTTTTTCATTAGTTGCATGCTTGCGCTTAATCAGAGGATAAAAAACGCCATTTTCCTTCAGGTAAAATGGCGTCCATAAAGAAGATTATTAGCAATCAATGTGATCTTTAATCTTTTGTGTGACATCTATCACCTTATCCTCCACAGGAAGCGGATAATGGGTTTTATCTAGGGCATAGAGGCCTTCATTTTTCGCTAATGCTGTTAAATCGATACGGTAGACACTGGGTGACTGGTACATACGAATGTCAAAAGTGCCGTTTGTTAAATCAGCCACGGTAATCCATTGAGGATAATCAGAAATGATTTTACCTGTAACGGCATCAGGTTCAGCCGTTTCACGACTTGTGCCTTTTGGAATATCTACCGTATTTAATATGTGAAAAGCCAAATTACTGGCTTCAATGCCATCGGCAACTGGAAACGCATAGTTTGTCATCATGGACGCTTTTACAAAGCGATCAACTGGCGTAGAACTACCTGGTAGCCCCGTAAAGCCTGACCCTTGTCCAATGGGTTTATTCGAAAAGTTATTGCCTTGTAGCCCTAAGTTCACCGGGGTAATAAAGGCATAGTTATTCAATACATTCTCTTGCTGGCAAGCAATTACGGGGTCATTGGTCAAAACCCCGATAGGATTCATATCTGAGATATGTAATTTACCCTCAACAAACTCAAGCACTATGCTATTACCTTCTTTATCTTGTACGGGAAAGTGGAATTTAAAGGCATCGGCTATTTTCTCAAACGGATCAATAACAGTGAGTTTTTCTTTGGTTGAATTTACAGAGGAGGGTCTTAGTTTCGAACCTTTAGGAATCGTTAGCTGATCAACCGCTAAACCATCAATGACATCCTGGCAGTTTTTGCAGCTTGATAAAATCCATGTGGATAGAAAAGGGTAATAAAGCGTATTTTTACCAAAGGGTTTCCCATCAATACTAGGAACCTTTTGATACTCACTAAGAGCAAGCACCATGGTACCTGTGGTCAGGCCTTCTGTATTCATACCGTTTGCTGCGACTATGTCTGAATGAAAGGCATTCATGGCGAGAAAGCCATATTCACCGCGCCATTTATGCATTTCATCAGGAGCGGGGATTTCTGTTAGGTTTTTTAGCTTAACGTCTTGTTGAGACTTTAGGGCAGTTAGATCTTTTTCGTTTAGACACTGATCATACTCATAGTGTGGCGAGCGAAAGAAGAGTTCAGAGCTAAGTTCAATGCCTAGTTCCATTGAGCGGCCAATAATAATATCGCCGTTTTCTGCCGTAATTGAAAAATCAGTACACATGATGAATTCCTTGTCTGTTTTTATTGAATAATAAGTTTTGCTTTTGATTAATTGTTTGTATTAATCCCTTGTAAGTTTCAATGTGAAAGCGAATAAATATATGAGGTGAGTCAAAAGTAGAGAGGAAAGATCAAGAGGGAAATTACCAGGTATTACACTAATAGCTGCCCATAGAGGGTAAGCATTAGCTCCTAGCTTTGAAAAAGGGGCTGCTTACTGAATTGACAGTCATAAAACCTTTGTGACTTTATGCTTCCAAATTATAGGCACTCTTTTCATTTATCTCTTTTCCTCAGAAATCCCTATTGAATCCACTATTTTCTTTTATGGTTTAAAGATGGTTGCGGCATCTTTTTTAGATTAGAAGGCTTTTATTTGGCTTAGATAGGGCGAAATATGGGAACAAATGTAATTCAACGCACCACCAACATAGTAATACTGACTGCGCTGAGTAAGTATGCGACCGTCTATGTTTTTAATGTGGGCTTAGCTCGTTTACTTTCTGCTGAAGATTATGGTGATTACAAGGTCGCAGAAACCTTTATCGGCTTGGCTAGTGTGCCTGTTTTAATGGGTGGTGCCAGTGCTGCCTTGAAATTTTTACCCAATGCGGTGAAAGAGTCAAACCTTGAATTGGTTTGGGAATATACACGGTTTTACTTGGTCACCACCTTGCTTCTATCCATAGTGCTAGCTCTCACAACCTTTAGTATTTCGACCCTCTTTCTCGTCGATACCAGCCTTACTCATCATCATCCTATGGTGTATGCCACCGCGCTTGTACCTATCATGGCAGTGACGATACTCCTAGGCAGTATATTTCAGTCGAATAACTTGATTTATATTACGATATTTCCACGTTGGATTTGTTACCCCCTTCTTAAGTTACTCTTGGTTTTCGCTTTATATGCCCTGATCGGAGAGGTCACAGACTCTTTGGCATTGGTGACGGCTTTTGTTGCACTTTTACTGATCATGTTTTATTTATTGGTAAAGGTTAAGAAGATGGGGCTACTTCAGTTACAGAAAATAATGAACCCTACGTCTCCCTTGGTTTGGTTAAAAAGCTCCATCCCTATGATGATGATTTTGTTATTACAACGAATGTTTAGCCAAGTCGATATCTATATGATTGAAATTTATGGCAGCGAAAATGATGTAGGGCACTATGCTACGGCTCAAATTACCAGCTCAGTTTTACTGGTAATACAATCCTCTTTTATGATCATTTATAATCCCTTAATGACACCCGCAGTTAAGCTGGGCATGCATGAAGTACGAACGTTAAACGCAACGGGATTTCGTAATATGCTTTTATTCTCTGTGCCAATTTGTTTACTTTTAATGGTGTTCCCAGAAACCGCGCTTTCTATTTTTGGTCATGATGAATCTGACTCAGTTCAGACTCTTGAATTTTTAGTACCCGGGTACTTTTTTTGTGTTTTGTACGCCATGTCTTATTCTTGGCTGCAATATACGGGACACGAAAAAATAGTCACTATGGTGATGTTTATTAGTCTCCCATTAAGCATCCTGCTGGATGTATTACTGATACCTGACTATGGCATTCAAGGCGCAGCGTTTGCGACGAGTGTCATGTACTTTTTAAACTTTCTAGTATTAAGCATAATACTTAAGAAACATTTAGGGATTTACCCCTGGTCTGGTATTAAGCTCTTAAAATACAGTTCCTAGTCGCATTTTCACATACATTCTGCTTGGGTTTAGGAATTGAATAGGGGTAGTTAGGGAGCCTGCGAATAAGCCCTCCCGCTTCAGTGAGTAGATAAAAGAACCTAGATTTATGGCAATGGAAGCAATTTAATACTTACTCTATTGATAAGGTCCTCAACTTAAAGATAGAGCGTTGAGGCACGTTATACGGGTCTTTCAGAGAAAGCGTCATTCTATATTATCACTTCTCGAAAGGTGTCTCATAACTCAAGTGATAAGTACGTCAAAGTGACGTCTTGCTTAACGCTTTTTCTAATAAGACTGAGAAGAGGTGACTTAATCGCAGGTTCCCTAGAACGCTCGTTTAACCATGTATTGCATGGTGTCTATTTGATTTGATAAAGGAGATCGATATCATTACCGCCGAATAGCAGGGTTCATGTCGTTAGAAATATTTTAATTCAATGCTTTAAACAAACCATTGATCACAACCATAAAAGGAAATTTATTTTACATTCGGTGATAAATATCCCTATTGAATCCATTATCTTTTTATAGCCTTGAATGACGGTATCGTCATAGTGTTTAGATTAGATAGGGCTGAATATGGAAACAAATATTATTCAAGGCACCACTAACATAGTGATACTGACGGCGCTGAGTAAGTATGCGACCGTCTATGGTTTTAACGTGGGACTGGCGCGCTTACTTTCTGCTGAAGATTATGGCGATTACAAGGTGGCTGAGACCTTTATAGGTTTAGCGACTATACCTGTATTGATGGGAGGGGCAGGCGCCGCATTAACGTTTTTACCCAATGCGGTTAAGGCGTCTAAACTCGAATTTATTTGGGAGTATACGCGATTTTATCTGATCACAGTCGTGGTTTTGTCCATTATTCTCGCCCTCACAACCTTGAGTATTTCAACCTACTTCTTTGATAGCACCAGCTTTGCTCATCATCATCCTATGGTGTATGCCACAGCCCTTGTCCCTATTATGGCGATCATCATACTCATAAGTAGTGTCTTTCAATCTAATAACCTTATTTACATGGCGATATTGCCACGTTGGATTTGTTACCCCATCCTGAAGTTGATTTTAGTGATAGCCTTGTATGTGATGATCGGAAAAATAACGGATTCCTTGGCAATACTGACCGCTTTTATTGCGCTTCTATTGATCTTAATTTATTTACTGATCAAGGTGAAAGCATTAGGTTTGCTGCAGTTCAAGCCAATAAAGAGCATGACTTCTCCTTTAGTTTGGTTAAAGGTATCCATTCCTATCATGATGATATTGTTATTGCAGCGGGTGTTTAACCAAGTCGATATTTATATGATCGAAATATATGGAAGCGAAAATGGCGTAGGGCACTATGCAGCGGCTCAGGTCAGCAGTTCTGTTTTATTGGTGATACAGTCTTCTTTGATGATTATTTATAGTCCTTTAATGACACTTGCGTTAAAAAAAGGAATGGATGATGTGCGAAAACTAAATGCCACAGGTTTTCGTAATATGTTGCTTTTCTCTGTCCCCACAAGTTTACTTTTATTCCTGTTTCCAGAAGTGGCACTTTTTGTTTTTGGTCATGATGAACCCGACGCCATTAAGGTATTGCAAATATTAGTACCTGGGTACTTTTTTTGTGTCATGTTTGCCATGCCATACTCTTGGTTGCAATATAAAGGGTGTGAAAAAATAGTCGCTATTGTGATGCTCACGAACTTGTCGTTAAGCATTATTCTTAACCTTTTGTTAATACCTGAATACGGAATTCAAGGTGCTGCACTTGCGACTACATCAATGTTCTTCTTAACCTTTATAGCATTAACTTTTATGCTTAAAAAATACTTAGGGATTTACCCTTGGTCAGGGATCAAGATGGGTGAGTAGCTGGATATACTCATTTAATCCCTAGATCTCAACAATAAGTGATACAGGCTTATAAAAAATGAGGAACGCTTCCCTATGATTCAGTTTAATGCAGTCCATTAATGCTAGAATAGCGCCCCAAAATTTAATAAATGCGATTAGGATCTTACCCCTTTGGAATCTTTTGAACTTCATATCACGGTTGGCGATACTCAAACTGCCATCATCCCTTTGCTGCAAAGTCAGTGTGAACTCAGTGTCGCTGAACTTAAACAGGCGATTGCAAAAGGGGCCTTGTGGATAGGGCGTGGTAAGCATACTCAAAGGTTACGTCGCTTTAAAAAAGCACTGAAGCCACAAGAAGAATTACACTTTTATTATAATCAAAGTGTGCTCGAACAAGGGGTAACGCCTGCCCAATTGATTGCTGATTTAGATACCTACAGTGTCTGGTATAAACCTTACGGCATGCTTAGCCAGGGTTCAAAATGGAGTGACCACACAACTATTTCGCGCTGGGCACAAACTCATCTTACTCCTGAGCGTCCTGTGTTTATCGTACATAGATTAGATAGGGCGGCAACAGGCTTGATTCTTGTTGCTCATTCTAAAGCCGCTGCCCGTGGTTTATCAGGGATGTTTGAGCATCATGAATTGGAAAAACATTATCAAATCATAGTGCATGGCAATCATGGTGAGCATGCTCAACCTGAGGTGATAACACTTGATGTTGATGATAAAAGTGCCAAAAGTACCTTTAAATGTTTTGAATATGATGCAAAAGCAGATATCTCTCTTGTAGATGTGAAGATTGATAGCGGCCGTAAACACCAAATCAGGCTGCATGCTGCAGGGATAGGTCTGCCTGTCGTCGCCGATAGATTGCATGGGGATAAAGAGCGTGAGTATTCAGACATATTGAATTTACAGCTTTGTGCCGTCTCATTAAGTTTTACTTGCCCTATGACAGGGGAGCCTAGGTCATTTGAGTTAGAAGACAGTCTGAAACCGCAACTTAAGAATGTGGTCAACTTACTTTAATCGAAAAGGAACCTCCCCCTAAGGATTGGTGCATCATGTTTTGAATTTATCCGAATGCGCCTGTTAAACGGGTAAAATCTTGTGTTAGGGGTAACAAAGTGTGCATATAAGTACCTTTAAATGTTATGTATAATTGTAGGTCAATTGTACAAATGGATTCGCTTTAAGTATGAAAAAATCGGTAATAATAAATAAGCGAAGCTTAGACGATCAGGCTGCAGAAATAATAAGACAAGACATTATTAATGGTGACCTTGCGCCTGGAACACGATTGATTGAGACCGCTCTTGCCAAAGAATATGATCTGTCTAGAGGCACTATCCGCACGGCATTGCATCATCTTGGAAACGAAGGTTTAGTGACTCAAATTCCCTATGCTGGTTGGTCTGTCACCAAGCTTGAGAAGCGTGATATATGGGAGTTATATACACTGCGATCGACCTTTGAAGGCATGGCAGCAAAGCTTGCTGCCCAATGTATTACGGATGAAGGTGTGAAGCATTTACAAGCAGCCTATCACAGTCTATTAGACCTTTGTGAGGGCGATGATTTGAAGGCCATTACCTTGGCTGATTTAAACTTACATAAAACGATTATCGAATTATCTAACCATACGAGATTAGCATTACAGTATCGCTTAATTGAGAATCAGTTTTTGGTTTATATCATGGCGGCTAATCGCGTCTTCGATCCCAAAAAGGTGGGAATAAGTCATCAGGCCCTTGTTGATGCTATTTGCTCTGGTGAAAGCGATACTGCAGAAACCGAAGCCATTAAAAACATTACAGGTTTTGAAGACGGTGAGTTGTTTATTTAAGCTTTAATACCGTTTGATACTTGGCGTTGGTGAGACGCCAATTAAAACATGTCAAAACTAATCAATTCAACTTTATAGCGCTAATCTATCCGATAGCGCCGCACAATGTCCTCGTCTAATTGAATTCCTAACCCCGCACCTTGAGGTAGGCTAATCATGCCATCTTGATCAATTTGAGGCCCATTTTTAGATAATAACCAACGTAAAGGCGATGTTGATGTGGAGAATTCAGCGTATTCTACGTTTTTTTGTACTGACAAAAAATGTAGATTGGCAGCGAGTGTCAAATCTGTGTTCCAGCCATGGGGTATTAAACGACAGCCATATTGACTTGCCAAGGTTGCAATTTCTTTCATAGCACTAAAACCACCTACCCAGCTAATATCTGGTTGGGCAATATCAATTTTGCCCTCTCGAAAATAGGGAATCCATTCAGTTGGTGCTGTTAAACCAGTATCACCTGCCCCGACGGGTATTCCTGCTTTTTGTAATTCTCGGTACTGCTCAATATTATCAAGTGGAAAGGGGGCTTCTAACCATTGGAAGTCGCATTCACGTATGGTACCCAATAGTGGCTCTATCTGCTTATAATCACTAAACGTAGCTGTTGCATCTAACATTAACGCTATATCTTTTCCCACATGTGCACGAGCTGCAAAGAGTAATTCTATCGCCAGTTCAGGCTCTTCACGCCAGAATGGATCTATGGCAAGTTTCAGTGCTTTTACGGGGTATTTCAAAGCTTTATCTAATGACTTAGCGAGCTCATCTATGTTGCGTCCTATGGGATAAACCGTTGTGTAAGCGGGTAAACGTAAATGCTGAGGTTGCCCTAACAATTGAGCTATGGGTTTGTTTTCTAATTTACCTAATAGATCCCATAGTGCGATATCGATACCACTGATGGCATGCATGACTATGCCTCGTCGTCCGCAATAACTCGTATGGTGATACATTTTTTGCCACAATCGAGCGATATCAGTCGGGTCTTCACCAATCAAAATAGACTTTAGTCCCATAAGAGTACTAATACGCGCAGGTGCATTTACAATCGCTTTAATAACACTTGGCAGGCTGTCTACTTCAGCAACGCCGCAAATGCCCATGTCAGTATGTACACGAATGAGGCACCCGTTATTGGTAGGGTCGAGATCCAATGAACGATTAGTCGGTACTCTAAGTTCAATCACTTCAATGTCGGTAATCTTCACTTATTCACCTCCTATTTGATAATGCCAGAACGCCTGTTCACGGATCTGCTCCCAATCCATCTCAATGCCTAAACCTGATCCACTTGGCGCGCTAACCACGCCTTTTTCTGTTCTAATCGGCGTGCGACAAAAAGCTTCATGGCTGGCATAAGGCACAGGCTGTTCAAAATAGACCGCATTAGAGGTGGATAACATAAGGTGCAAGTTTGCAGCTTGTGTGGGTGTATAACCCCATGACTGTAATTCAATGGGTAAATTATGAGCTTGGGCTAGGGCCGCAATGGATCGACAAGAGCTAAAGCCGCCTGCATAGGTGACATCGGTGCGTAAAGCATCCCATGAATTTTGTTCGATACCTTGAGCCATCATTCCTGTGGAAACCAGTGTATTACCGGCCGCTAAGATTGATACATGAGTATTTTTTCGTAATTCTGCATAGCCAGAAAGGTCAGTATCCAATAGTGGTGCTTCTAGCCAAACACAGTTCATCTTCTCCAATCGCTTAGCGATGATCATAGCATCGTGTCGATTGTATCTTTCTTCAAGATCGATCATAAAAGCTAAATTAGATCCAAAAGCCTGTTCAATGGCATCTAACAAGGCTAAATCTTTTTCAAGTTCACACCAAACATGAAACTTAACGGTATCAAAGCCTTGAGACTGTAATTCGCGTACAAATGCAATATATTCATCCGGCGAGTCTAGCAAAGGTGTACTTGCATAAGAGCGAATCGAGTCTCGGTTACCGCCGAGAAGTTGATACAGAGGTCGATCAACTGCTTTGGCTTTTAAGTCCCATATAGCAATATCTATAGCAGACTGGGGTTTTGGCGTCATACTGTTATAACGACTCATTAAATGCTGTGAAATATCGTCGGAATCCCAAGCATCGCGACCTATAATTTCAGGTAACAGTGGCTTTAAAGCAGCACCTAAGGATTCTTCGTAACAGTGTTCAGAGTAAGTTGTGACACCCGAAAACCCTTCGAGACCACAAGTCGTTCGAAGCTGTAACAAGGTCAAAGTTTCGTATATTTCACCCATATCTCCCGCAAGCTTGTGTCGGGTAACATCTGGACCCACAACGAACAACTCTGCAGAGTCAATGATCAGTTTTTTCATAAGTAGATTCGCTTAATAAATCAGATAACGAAGCAGGTGGTTTCAATAATATGAAACCACCTATTTATCAAAGGTTAGTGAGAAGGGACTGGACTGGATTTGTCTATCTTAGAAACATCATCAAGGTTATTTTCTGAGTCCGTATTTATTGGCGAGCCGTAAGCGTGTACACCATCACGTTCGTCTTGATGCAGCCAACGTATCAAAGAGATTGCCATAATGACTGTAATAAAGAGTTGTGGAAGCGCCAAGGTGATAGCCGCTGTTTGAAGGGCTTTGAGCCCACCTGCAAACATCAAACTCAATGGTAGGGCCGCAAGTGCAAAAGCCCAAAACATACGGTGCCAACGAGCAGGGTGTTGATCTTCTTTAAGCTCTACCGTCGCAACCGCTGCCATAATGTAGGCGGCAGAATCAAACTGAGTGGCAAGAAATATCAATGCAAGAATGCAAAATAACGGTAGTACTAATGTTGGCAGAGGTAGTGAACTAATCACGGCAATGATAGCGGTAGGCGCGCCTTCGTCGTTCAATAAATTGGTCACAGACAATAGATCGTTAAGCTCTAGATACATGGCGTAATTACCTAAAACACCAAAATAGGCCCAGCAACCTAGACTTCCAAAAACCAACATTCCCATAATGACCTGACGAATTGTGCGGCCACGGGAAATTTTCGCCACAAACAAGCCCATAAACGGGCCGTATGCAATCCACCATGCCCAATAGAAAATTGTCCAACTTTCTGGAAAGCCTGAGTTTGTAATGGGATCTGTCCAGAAGTTCATTTGTACAAAATTCTGGAACATTAAACCAAGGCCATTGGTTGTTGTTTTAAGAATAAACAGAGTAGGGCCAACGACTAATATGAATACCAGCAGCGCAATTGCCAGCCATACATTGATATCACTCAGTACTTTAATGCCTTTTTTAAGACCAGAATAGGCACTGATAGCAAAAATAGCGGTGCATAAAAGCATAACAAATACGCTTAAACCGAATGTATTTTCAATGCCAAAGATTTCACTCAGACCGGCAGCAACCATAGGCGTGCCTAAACCAAGACTGGTACCGACACCACCAAGC
>MAAB01007598.1_pt1 | contig 14525 bp, 18 predicted proteins | sample 1115991 | NCBI WGS metagenome assembly MAAB01 (sample SAMN04961124, study PRJNA320927) | seawater metagenome | isolation source: sample BD02T18 sea water enriched with oil for 18 days | place: USA:Gulf of Mexico | collected 2013-07-27
TGGCGGTGGTAAAGGCGCATTAAAACCAGCTTTAACCGGAGCCGGTGGTTCCCCGGTAAATATCAACTCTAGGTCATCAAGGCGCAAACAATTCTGAGGTATACCTTTCAGGACATCGGGAAATACCTTCCAATAACGCACAGGCTTGGCCTCGGTACTTTCCTGATATGGAATTGCAAACCCTCGCTCTATCAGAATATCTGCCAATGTATCAGGGTTTCTTGGTACACCAGGTATCTTATCTTTCTCTAATAGATTATGTATTTCTGGCACAATGTGATTCCAGGCCAAATACACACCATTTTCCAATCGCCAAATAAAAGCTCCCTGTTCATTTACTTTGGTAATACCAACTAATCGACGTAACGCGTCAAAGATGAACCGCTCCACAGGTACCCCGTACGCATATTCATCCACGTCCAGACGTTGATTCACAAGATCGCGTCGTACACTTTCCTGATCAGCCCACATTACTAATTGAGTGAGCGCTTCAGAAGCACCAGTTCCTACCAATGCTTCGAGTAAGGCTTCCATGATATGGGGCCCAGGAGCATTAAGATAAGATTTGGCTTTCGGTGTAATAATCTGATCAAGATTCATCATCGAAAACTTTTCATGGCGCTTGTTGCGTTTATCCCGCCAACGTAGGAAATAATGCTCTACATGTTCTTGCTGCGTCCAATCAGCCAAGCTTGACGCGTAAGGGTTCCACTCTGTCTTACCATTCATGTCAGTAACCGCAACATCTGACAACGGCTTACCCACGTCATGGAGTAACCCTCCCAAAAATGCTGCAAATTGCCATCGTGGTTCATTATCTCGACGGCTTTGAGGTGATTCACCTAAACAAAATTGATGCGCTTCTGCTTTCTGAGCAGCCCAAAAACCAACCTCTAACCCATGTCGAAATAGACCGCCCGCGCCTCTATGATGATGGGTCTCTGACGCCGGCAGTAAGTGAACATATGCGGCATAGCGCTCTATTACCGGAGCAACAATCTTATCAAACTCTACTGGATTGAATCTAAGTGCCCCTTGAATACGAGCGATCAGCTCTGTTTGTGTTTCCAAAATACGAATAGTCTTGGCGGCCGGTAAGCCTTTCGCAAAAGGAGGATACCGAGGTATATCCTCCTTCGGCTCTATTGGTTCTTCATTATGCTTTTCAGTTTTCCTAGTTCTAAAAAATCGTTTGAACACACCCACCCTACCTTAAGCTTGAGAACCCGAACAATAACAATGAGTATGTTGCCACAAGGTACTGCATATCATATGCCAGAGATATCACCGTTTAGGGCCTTTCTCTGAAAGGTGATTCATGGGGATTGGTCGTAGAATGCAAACTTGGATAATTGTGTAATTACATTTTTTGGAGCGTCACAATGCGATTTGGTTACTTAGGTATGTTAATTCTAGTAGTAGGATGTACGAATCAAGAGGTCATTCATCCCTCTGGATATACACAACGGGTTTATATCGATAGTAAACCAACGGCAAAAAGCGGTACCGTGGCTCATTATACCAATCGGCGATCAGGGGCTGCTTATAGCAAAGACGCGTATCTACACGTTCTTGCCACTCGTAACGTTGTCGAACTGCAGGATCACGCGCCAGAAGCATCATTCGTCATTGATCCAATTAAAAATCTACAGAAAACCACCATGAAATCCTATTCCGTTTATGAAATGTCTCGCTGGGAACGGTTCTGTGGTGCAGGACTGATGGACAAGCTTGACTGGGATTTCATCGCAACAGAAGGTAGGGACAACCTACCTGAGACTCTACAGGATAACTGCACACAGCCAACGTATACTCGTCAGGATTACTTCGCTGCGTGGAAAGCTTCTTGCAATGAAGGCACACCCAGCGATGCTCACAACCGTATACGCAAAGCTTCAGTCTCTCCCGGTAAGGTTTGCGGTACCTAATAACAGGTTAATCACTAAAAGCGTGTATCAGGTTGGAAGAGGTCGATTCCCTGCCCTCCCAAAAGGAGGCGGAAATCAACAGGTGGCTTGTAATATCCAAGAAAATCCACCCCCAATGTGGCAATACGTCAAACGGGATTCGATTGCTAACACCTGAGTATAATCATCATGGAAGTATATCTTTGCGAAAAGCCATCCCAGGCTGAAGATCTAGCACAGGCCTTAGGGAGTTTCACTCGATCCAATGGATCATTTCGTATTAGTCACGATATCATCGTTACTTGGGCAATCGGGCACCTTTTTGAAATGTGCAAACCTGAAGAATACGATGTTCGATATAAGCGATGGTCTATAAACGACTTACCCATAAAACCTGGTGGCTGGAAGAAAAAAGTTAAACAGTCAACCAAAGATCAATTCCATGTAGTCCAAGACCTGCTAAAGCAAGCTTCAATTATCTACATTGCTACCGATTTGGATCGTGAAGGTGAATCTATTGCAAGAGAGATATTGGATAGCTGCAAGTTCAGCGCTATGGTGAAACGTTTACGTATCACCGCATTAGACCAACAATCACTAAAAGCCGCCTTGCTAGACGTCAGAGAGGTCTCTGAAACAGAGTTACTTGCAGAAGCAGCTGATGCTCGGCAAAAAGCTGACTGGCTTGTAGGAATGAACCTAACCCGTCTATATTCGCTAATGGCCCAAAGTATAGGAATCCAAGAAACTTTCCATGTTGGCAGGGTAACCATACCAATGATTTCGTTAGTATGTCAGCGAGATCTACAAATTTCATCCCATGCACCCTCACCTTACCACTCTCTCAAACTGAGTTGTGAATTTGAAGGAGAAGGGTTTGAAGCAAAATGGATCCCACCAGAAGAACACTGTGATGAAAATAAACGTTGCGTTTCACGCATAGTCCGCAATGATGCGGCAATCGCAGCAAAAGGGGGCCTAGGGATAGTGTCACAATATGAATCAAAAGAAAAAAAGAGCAATGCTCCCTTACCCTTTGATTTAACCGGTCTGCAGCAATTGGCTTGCAACCGATGGGGTTACACCTCAAAGGAAGTGTTAAAATCCCTTCAAACCCTCTATGAAAAACACAAGGCGATCACCTACCCACGCACAGAAAACCGCTATTTACCCAGTCATTTTTCAACAATGGTACCAAATATTTTACTCGCCATTGAGCATAGCGGGAAATCTGGTGAGCAAATTGTCTACGGTATTAATAAAGATCGCATTCAAATGGCACGTGTATTTGATGATGAAAAAGTTGACCCTGCTCACCACGCAATAATTCCAACAAGACAAAGCATACGAATAGAATCTCTTAAAAAAATTGAAGCAAGACTCTATCACCTAATTTGCCGTTATTTTGTGGCTCAGTTCTACCCACCCAATGTTGCAGAAAAAAAGGCCATTGAAATTCGAGTAAACAACGAAACGTTTCGTACTACCGGGTCAAGAACCCTGGTTACCGGCTGGAAGTCAGTACTGGGTAAGAATTTAACATTAATAGAGGATTCTGGAGATAAAGACTTAACCACCACTGCACCATTGCCACCCATTGCCTTTGGTGATCGAGTAACTGTTGCCCAAGTTATCCCTGAAGATAGTATGACAACTCCACCAAAACCCTTTACCGAGGCATCTCTACTTGGCGCAATGAAAAGTATAGGCCGATTTGTGGAGGATGAACAACTAAGGAAAGCTCTTGATGAAACCGCTGGTCTCGGTACCGCTGGTACTCGTGCAGATATTATTGAAACAGCAATTAAGCGAGGGTACTTACAACGAGAGGCTCATCGGAAGCGTATTTTCTCAACAGAGAAAGGACAGGAACTTATTTCCATACTTCCAAAGCAAATCAGTTCCCCCGGAACTACAGCGCTGTGGGAAATGCGACTAGAACAAGTGGCTAGTGGGCAAATCGATTCGGATAGCTTTACAAATGAGATTGGTGACTGGGTCACCAGAATAATATCAGCAACACGGAGTGCCTCAAGTGTCTAATCATTGTCAAAAGCTTCAATTAAAGTATTTCTTAAAATAGCCATTGCATGCCTTCATTTTTGCTGCGCTTATTAGGCGACATAGACTTCATACTCAAAGACATTTAAACCACCGTGGCTGAATGATTTAACATATTTCAGCTGCAAGTTATTTTGAAGAAGAACTTCGTACTCATGTTTGAGACGCTGATTTCCTCGTGTTTTAAATGCAAATGCTTTTACCTTATGGTTCTCAGAAATTCTCAGAATAGCAAATTGCCCATTAACTTCTAAAGCATGCCATCTAGCAACACACGGCATAGTGGTTGTAGATATTGGGCCGTTATCTACCCTAATATCCTTGTTATCGAAGCACCCTCCACGATACAAAACTTGCCCTTTAGGCAATAGACCACCAACTTTGTTGATTTCCTCATCAACCAATGAGACATTATTCTTTCGTTTTGGCTTTGTTCTGAAACCGTGTATATTCGGTACGTCCTTGAGAAAAGGCATCAAGTCCTGCCATTCTCTATACGTTTTTGAACTCTTAAGCGCACCTTCAATAGCTGATTTTGCTTCTCCAAGTCCCTCACCGTCGATTATTGCCTTAACAATTTCGTCTTCATTTTGGAATTCTTCAATTCCTCTTAATTTTTCAATACCCGCATCAGCATAGGCGATCTCTAAAGAAGAATGTTCACTCGTAGTTAACGGGAACACATCAAGCAGATTAAAACAGGGATTTTTCAAGAAACTCTCCTAGTACCTAGCTGCTCAAAACACCGAATAGTCAGAGATGTCATTTTTTTGAACAAAAAAGGTAACAGCTCAGTCTACTCTAGTGCTCCGACTTGAATGTTAATTAACTTTGCTAGCCGGGGCACCCTCATAATCCCAATCTCTTACCAGTTGCGTAAGACCAGAATAATTGCGAACCTGCTGTTCTCTAGATGTTTTCATGTGAAACTTCTGCCAGCACTCAGCCAGACAGTCCCCCCAAGATTGTTCAGATATTCCTTCGTAATGATCAAAACCACCAGATGGCTTGCAGTGAGTCGTATTCACAACAAGAGAGTTAAGTAGCGGCCAATCGTGCTCAAGGCAAAATTCGCCTACCATACCGGCATAGTAACCGGCCATGTTGTGACTTAACCCAAATATATTTTCTAGCTCATTATATGGCACAACTCTTTTATCTTGAGCGGCTTTGATGAGAAAGCGGAGAATATTTGAAAAAACAGCCTGACTGAAGAAATTAGGCATAATCAACCTCGTAGAAGTAGTTATTACGAACCGCAATGGCTGATATACAGCAACAATGCACATGGTTCCGTGTCACAGTGATTTTGTCAGCTCAGAAATACTGAGGACTTGAAAAGGCTAGCAGATATTTATTGATCAACACAAGAATAATCTGCTTTTTGTTAGCTATTCCCTGTAGGTTAAATATGGAGCGTATAACCGTGTTATTAGAGGTGTTACTCCTTTGTGGTGGCAACCTGGCTAGGCTTAGGGTGATAGTTTACGGTAAGGATCACACTATATTGTCAATCCACAATTGCATTTCACCTGAGATATTTAATCTTTGAGGTTGTATGTTTGCAAGGCAGCTTGCATTATTTTTTGAGCGTTATCGACCGCGCTTGACGCTATTTCTAATATATCTTCCCCCGATTTATCAATTGGCTGTACTAGGGTCATTAGATTCTTAGCTGCTTTTAAGCAATTGCTAGATTGCTTCATTACATCTAATAATACTATTACATTATCATCTTTGGTTTCATTTTCCTGACGATCAACGGGGTCGTCCGACATCAAAAGCATGCCTGGAAGCATTTCATGAATCATGAAAGGCATTTCATGCTTTCCATATGACCCTTGTATTTCAAGAATCCCAAAACGGCGTGCCACTTCTTCATGACTAGCAGAAGTGCAGGCAAATACAGGTACGTTCGGTTTAATATTTCCAATTTTCATTACCAGATAATCGCCGTCTAAATCACCGCCACCCATATGCAAATCGGTAATTATAAAATCAGGTCTACCTAGCACCTCTACCGCTTCAAGTGCTTCTAGGGCATTCGCTGCAGTAGTGATTTCTATTTTTAACCCACGGCTCGTTCCCATTTGTTCTAACATTGCTTTCATCGTACTAATATTAATGGGTGTATCATCAACAATAAGGATATTGAAAGTGTCCATATCTTCACTCGCTCGCATTCGTGTTAATTAGCCAATTATTCTTGGCATCCACCACCGCATAAAACATCACAACCACCTTTAAACACAACTAGTATTCCAACCCCTACCTTCAACCTTCCCACGACGCTTTACGGTATATTTCTTGCCCGTTGTGGGGCAGAGTATTATCGCGTTAGGTTTTACTTTGCGGCCTTGTGAATACTTCCCACATATTTCCTTCCTAACTTATTTCCATGTCAGTACGTAGTGTTTTCCGCTAGCCACTAGAAAACCAGCTATTAGGATTACAGTACTAACAATTATCGATATCTTCATGAATTTTTCCATTGCTCGCATCGTATCCAAGCTCGTTGCTTAGGTAGTCTCTCAACATCGTTTTAACCTGATTCGGCAGTGACTCTTGTTCGAGAAACCTCAAATTCCTGTAGATAGAGTCATTAGGTACCTGGAGCTTGTTTCGTTCAGCGCTACTTTTGAACTCGGAGCGTATTTGATCATAATCTTTGTCAATACTTACACACGCTACCCCTATTAACCTGAAAATATTTAGAACGTTAGTCGCACTGTCTGATCGAAGAGCCAACACCTCATCCCTCAGATGCTGCTCGGCAGATAGTGATTTATCCAACAATTCCTTAAGTTCAATATTTTTACGCTCTAGATACTCGACTGAAGACTCCATTTATTACATTTCCTTGTATGTACTAATTGTAGTTATGTATTTTTTGTTCAATTTTTCACCTGTACGTTGAGAAATTCTCACTGCCCAGTGTGCTTTCAATAGCATCAGTCAACAAGAGCTAGCCTCACAAAATAATTCTCGGCAACTATTCCTTTTGAATTATTTCCTACCGATACACCAGCCCATTTAAGTTTCCCTAGTCAGTAGCATGTCTAGATCTGATTATGGTTTTCAAGGCAATACCAACCGGCACAACAGCTGTGGCGAACCAAAAGGCTATCGCTCCATATATATATGCTTTTTCATCATTGAAAGACCCAGCGATAATGACTGATACAATACCTATCGAAAAAAACCGCGCTTTGTATGTTTGTTCAATTAGTGATGCAACGTAAAGTTCAGCCACCAACACTATCCAGTTGAAGTTACTTATCTCTCTATCTTGATACCGTTGTAGCACTTTGATTAACATATGTTATCTCTCTTAAGGCTGCGTATTAGCCAATTTAACTCAGGTAATATAAAAAGACCATTTTCCAACCTCAACTATTACTTATATCTAGTGATACCGAATACTCATACAAAGAGCCATATTCATTTGTTTGAATGAACTCTTGAATCTCTTCTAGATCGAGGACACGACCAATCGCCTCCCTTTCCCATATATGAATAGCTTCAACTGCATTTGGTGATAACACGGCTAAAGCCAAACGATACGCCATAAATTCAGAGTTCCTATACCACACTATAAGTTCATCGTGAGACATGTTCGGATTCAGGAAAGAATAATGACTGATCAACGCTTCATCCCATACTGACAATTCCCCAAGAGCTTTTTGAAATATAGGGTTTAGAGATGTCATCCCATTACTTATGATCATTCGTTTAGCAACAATATCTGATTTAGAATCTAATTTTTGTATAACTAACACATCGCTATTTTGAATAGCTTCGTCATTTCTAACTAGATACTGGTTCCTATTAGTATCTCTCACTATAGACCAAAGTCGCCTCAATTCGTTATGCGGTGACGAATCTACCAAATTCACCTTTACTTCACCTTCGAAAATTCCTTTGCTGTTTTCCCGCAATTGTACAAGCGTTGCTTTTTTCATTTCGCTCGAAGGTATTGCGAAGGAAAGTATTAACGAGACCGACAGCAGTGCTACGGCAATTACAAAATTGATTCGCATGTTCTAATCCCTGTTATTACGTTCTTGTATGGTCAGCAACTGCCATTTCTAATAAATCCGACCTATTTAACCGTAAATACTTCATCTCTTCTCTTACACTTGGGGCAGGTTCTCTCTACTGATTCGAACTTATAAAGATCTCTATCACTACTGCATCTAAAGCAGGTATATACGTGAATTCCTGTTGCTCGCATTATTTTCCTAGGCGTCGGCTTCTCGGGAGTAAGGCTAGGCGTATCTATCTTAACCTCACAATCACCCATATGCTGCGATTGTAAACTAAGCAGGAATTGTTCTGTATTCGAAAGAATCAAATCACGTTCTTCTTGAGATAGTATTGTACCTTCCGAATTCCCATAAAGTGGCTGAAGATCGAAATCTCCGTAAAGTTTTTTAAAACACGTAGATCCTACAAATGTTATGGCCTCATCTACACTTATTACGTGAACTCGCTTATACACCGTCCTTGTACAACCAGGATGCTGACATTTGACCCGCCCATCCTTGGCTAAAGAAACTACAGTCAAAAGCTTTACATCATCCTCAAACATATTCCAATATTATCCTTAGTTGCTATTTACCAATTGGCCACAATGAGGACAGTTACTCTGTCCTGATGCAGGTAGGACAAGAAGCTTTTTTAGTGCAGTGCTCAATAATCTATTGAACGGTAGCCTTATGCTAGCAAGTCCCATTGCAAAGCAAGCGCCAATACCTACGGCCCTATTTTCAACAGCTCTAACGTATTCAACACCAATAACTTCCTCAAGACCCTTCTGACTTTTAAGCTCATTTACAATCGCAAGATAAGCTTCTCTGTATTCTATAGATAGAAAAGATGCCAGTGCGAAAATTATTGTGGTTGCTATAACCTCTATACCAACTTGTCTTGATAGGCCATTTTTCAAACTGTATAAAATTGCGATTACCAGTGATGTACCAAGTACAAATTTCATAGGCAAGGGGTTAGTCAATCCAGATAGATAACTATCCAATCCAGTAAAATAGAATGAAACTGCTGTAAACATCAGAAATATTCCAACTATATTTCTATATACCTGTGATATAGAAGGGCTACTTACTTTAAACATAATTCCAACACTCCTATTTGCTTTCCATATCCGACATAATATAAAGAGGAAGATTAGTGATAGCGGATTATAATATAGTAAACTACCACCCGACACCCCCACAGCACCCCCATAAAGTTCCTTTTGACCTCATCCCGACTCCCAAAGCTCGCATCCAATAGCCGCTCACTCAAATCACGCAGTAGTTTGTGGTGTTTCCTATTATTTCCGCTCCCGAACCAGTGACTCTCCAATCGATTGTAAGTCAGTGGTTTTCAACAGTATAATACTTGCGTCTTTCAAATTGTTTTCTGCTGACGATAATGCTGCATTTTTACCCACTCTCGCCATTGCTAATATTGATCTAACAATCTACGCCATTGAGCCATGTAAATAAGCCTACATTCTCAATAAGGACAGTTTATTGGATCGAAGTTCTTGTCATAACAAATAACAAGCTCTCGGCCAATTCTATCCATACGTAAACGAGAAAGACTAGGGTTGTTTTTGCGCATCCATTTATACAACTTCCTAAATGACATGGGAATTTTTGGCAGCATCAATTTTGAATCTAGCACACTCATTTTTTTGAAATAGGCACCCGCTGTCGCGAAATCGCAACTTCCATGTTTTTCCCATTCCCCCTGCAGTAGAGGTGCACCTGGAGATAAACACAAATATTTGGTAATGATTTCTTTCGACACAAGAGGTAAATCTCCTTTGCAATACCTAGGGTGCTCTGCAACGCTCTCTGCGTCATAGGACTGGGCCCATAACCCATGAACAACCCACCCAAATTCATTACTGGAGCTACACTGAAATTTTAGACCATCAGTGTACCTTCCCGTCAAATCACGCTTACTATCACAGAATCCAGGAGACCATGAATAAACTAAATAGAAATAGTCCGTTTCACTAAGGTTACTTTTTGGATATTTGTCCTTTTTCTGTATCTGATCGTAGTTACCAAATATATGTTCCGATATATCGCATGTTTTAGCTAACCCATTGAATGACACTACCAACAACAATATTCCAACAATAAATTTCATAAATTTAACGTCATCCAAAATATCAATCTGATAAATGATTTCTCTAAAATCATGTTGATTCTCGACGCGATCCAATTTTTACAGGTGTAGACAATGCTAACGCCAACTCGTAAGCTTTCTCTTTTGATATCCTGCACCCTACGATTTGTGCGGCGAAATAAGCACTTTCTAACTGCATCCACCGACACACGTCATCAGGTACTGTTGAAGACTGTGACGGCCATGTGCTCAAATATTTGTCGTTATACTTACGATCAGTGGCTTCACAAACCCGCTTGATCGCAGCTTGCGCTGAAATACCTTTACTCTTTTGCATAGCAAGATACGTTTTTACAACGTTACTAAACTGGCCGTCTGAATTCATCATTATTGATTACGATTTTCCAATGTACCGTTGCTACTGAAAGAATGAAGATACCGTACAGCCAGATAAATGAGAAAAGGCGCGAGTCCTAACGTGAGTGATTGTGCTGAGATCCTATCTAAAATACCGCTAGAGGCTTCTGCGAGCACCGCATCTAGCATCGTAGTTCCTGATACAGTCAAATAACAAACCAAAATAATACACAAATGCTTAACCATTAAAATTCAACCCATAGTTTATCTTTCGTTAATGATTTTGTAAGCAGCGATAAGATTGATATTGCCCGTACCACCAAACCAATCGAATTCATCAGCATAACCTTGCTCTACTTTCACGCCGGTGTTTCGTACCACTAAAACATAGTCACTATGATTGGGGATGGCATCACCGATTTTATATTCAGTCATTCCGCTCCGGAGGAACATTGTTCGAACAATCGACGTCATGTCGTCATCCATTACAGCATTCCTCACATAGGTATTACTTCCCCATCCGCAAAGAACGTCAAAACGCACGAATTCACTATCAACACTTCGAATTGGAATCATAGTCCCGAGCACATCGCCTGGATCACAGCTATTTACTACCACTGCAGACGATACACTTGGCCCTCCAGATGCCAAAAGCCCTTGTTCAATGTAGTTTCGAAAATATCCGCCAAACTCCATTGTAATATCAAAAGCATCGCCCTCTGAATTTGCTTGATCACCCCAAAATGTAAGAGATGCGTCTTTATACTTAACTTTGGAATGTTCAAAGCTTGCAATAGCTACTAGGATTAATGCTAGCCCTACAGTTACGCCGGTCATCCAAAACCTAATACTCAGTATCATAATCTTCCTTTTTGATTAACTGTTTCTTCCAGTCAGACTTTTCGCATTGCCTGAAATATCTCGTTTACAAAGAACCTACCTGGTACCATGTCCCCACTACAACTTACTATACCTATAGGTATAGGTATAGGTATAGGTATAGTATCACAGCAATTTGGGTTATACGCCTAATTTGAATTGGAACTATTCTGTGTTAATGGAAAACTTGAATGCTTCACCAAGGATAACAAGTTAGACCTGCTTTATTTTCGTTCCCAAAAATTCCAGCTTGTTCGACCAAAAACATTTCTATCCATCCATTGTTCTATGCTTACAAATCTCTCCCTAAGTATTTAGGTTTGATAAGGTTGCTCAAACCTGGCTGGTGCTGTTGGTATATTGTGCCTGAGCATATCATTAAACATAGAAACATTATTCTTTGTGCTGCTGCAAAGAGGCTGATTGAAATCTATTTATGTAATTGCTCCGAGGTTCATTGTGCTAACGTTGCAAAGAGGGGGCTCAATAAACCCAGTAGGGCTCGTATTAATACGAATGTATCTTCATCTACTCCGGGAAATCCATCGACAGTATAGTGAGACAGCAAGATGTTTTGTATTGGAACGATAAAGCTTACATACCCTCCCGTAGAATACCTTCCATGATTAACTGAATAAAAATCACGCGTGTTACTCTAAACTCTAGCTTTTTGGTTTCTGCAAGCTTTGTGCTCGCTTAACTGCCTGACTAACCATTAAATTTAAACTCTCTGGTAAACCTCGGTAAAGACGTATCTGTTTGATAATAGTTGTTTCGTCTGGCGTTTTTCATGTGCGTACACCTAATATTATATGGATTTCATGCTCTCCATAAATATTATGAGCCGCTGATAATTGAAAAAATCGTTATGCCGTCACTTTTTGGCTTCGTTTACCTAGGTTTACCATAGAGCTAACTACTCATGATTGATTTTAGAAAATTGGAGAACAAACCAAACTAACTTACTAATCAAAAAAGAAAAAGTTGTCTTGAGAATCACTTTAGTTTGATTTTGTAAACCTGAAAAGGCGCGATGATCGCGTACCACATCGCATTTTTAATACCAAGAAATCCCGTCGCAATCTCCGGGGTTTCCTCTTCAATAATTTTTATTCCAATACCTGATATAAGCCCTATAGATATCACAATAAAAGCGCCATTTTCAGCATTGATTTGTAAAGTCGCCAATACAGCAGCGAGATACAGAACGCTGTAAAGATAAATATGCAATAGATTAACTATTCGCATCGACATAAATTTCTTCAGCCAACTCTTCAAGTTATTACTTCGTTCACTATGATACTCCCTCGCAGGGCTCTTACCAGTTTACTGACAATCTACACCTTTATTCTTGCTGAAATGTCACCAAAGGGCAATGATGGATTATTAACCAAGATAACTACGACTCATTTTTGTCGATTTAACTAAAAGTTAATAATTATAACCTCACGGTAAAAATTACAATTCTCCTGCTTTAAGCATGATTTTATGTAAACAATTGACGCACCCCCATATAGGGGGTATTGTGACTTTATCAAATCGAGGTGTTGGTACCACCTTTCTGATTTGGTTTAAACAAACTACAGCGAGGAAATTAAATTATGTCTACTATTGATAACATTGCTCTCCAGGCCGCTTCCACTGCCTTTGCCACTGCCTTTGCCACTGAAAAACTCCCCGATAACTGGATCGAGATGACCGACGAAGAGCAGAAAGTTTGGCTCAACGATCATCGTTGGGCTCCATTCGAAAACGATACAACGGATGAATTCTACGCCTTAATCGATACGCACGCTGACACTATTAAAGGTGTGATTAAAGATACCCTGAAGGTGCTTAAAGAGAGGCTAATTGTAGCAGCCATTGAGTGTGAACTACCTTCGGACTTCAACGAACTTGACCTTCAATCCATGCTAGGCATGGAGTAATCCGTAGGCAACTTGATATCATACCCACACACTGCAGATAAGCTTGGGACTGCTTATGTTCTTTTCTGCTGAAGCAGATGTGCTGCACTAAACCTTTTAACCCCTTACGGCATATCTTAAGTGGTTAAAAGGTTTAGCATAGAATTAGTTCTTTATAAGGTCATAAATATATAATACTTGGCCATCTACGGTACTCAATGAGAAAACATTGGATACCATATGCGCCTATTTTTTCTCAAGATTTATGATATCGCCAGAATCAGAGAATTCTACGCTTTTTAAATCGTAGCCATCCTCATCCAATATTCTTAATACCTGGAGCAAGGCGGTATCACTCGTTGTTACCGCTACCTCCCCTGTATTTTTTCGGCTCACATATTTCCGAGTTAGCTTCGTATCCTCCTGATACATCCATTTTGCAAGCCCGCCTTGGCTCATGGGTAAAGATATCAAAGTATCCTTGAATAACTTGTGACGTTGTTTTTTAGTTGACATTACTTCCCCATAAATCAGAAAATACGGACTCTTACCTCGAAAGCTTCCTCGCTAAGTGGTAAGCCCCCGGTGGGTACCACCTGCTTGCAGGCCACCGGGGATCCTTTCTTTCAATTCGACAATGAATTAAACCGTTTTATTAATCACCCGTCGATCAATAACTAATCATTATATCATTTGCCCTGCCAATATTCACTTTATCAAAATTTAGGGGCAAATTGCCCCCTTCCCTAGATGTACGTGATTTATGCCACTAATAATTTTTTTGCATCATGTACAGATAGGTTTAATACGTCATCACAAAACCGGTGCAAAAGAGTGTCCAGATGTAAGAACTCCTCTTCATCACTAGCCTGATCACCGAAATCTAACCCAGCGTCCGCCGCTTTCAGCTTCCAAGTCACAATCTGATCCATGTATAAATCTATACTGCCGGCTAAATGTAAATATTCAACCATCACTTTTTGTGTCTGGCTAGGACGCTGCGTTCTGTAGATTGCCTGCTCTTCACTCGAACTACTCCAAGCTCTCTCATAGAAGAGGACAACTTCTGCTTGCTCTAAATTTAGTCCTCGTTGACCCACCCAGGATGAAAGCAACACTGGAGTTGAACCGTAACGAAACTCGTCATTCAGGGCTTTAGCTCTTTTATTTATATCTTGTTGTCCAGTAAACAACACTGAATCAATCCCCTGCTTTGCAAGCTCAACATGAAATCTATTGAGGACTTCCGGGGACTGAGCATAAAGAATTACTT
>MAAB01007600.1_pt1 | contig 14495 bp, 3 predicted proteins | sample 1115991 | NCBI WGS metagenome assembly MAAB01 (sample SAMN04961124, study PRJNA320927) | seawater metagenome | isolation source: sample BD02T18 sea water enriched with oil for 18 days | place: USA:Gulf of Mexico | collected 2013-07-27
GTTTTAAGCAGCCAGAATGCCGTCTACAAAGCCAAAACAAATACTGCCAGCTTCACAAACTACGGAACTCAAATTGCCAGCGATTCAATGTCATGGCTAACCCTTGAAGATTCAAGCGGTAGCTATATTAACGCTGGCATATTAAGTGGTACACAGGTTAATTTTACTGGACTTACTACAGTTCAAAACGGTCTTTTAATTGACGGAAATATTAAAGGAACAATTCAGGCATTAACAAACAGTGATAATAATATCGAAGGTACGCTGACGATTGGCGCAGAAGAGTTCACTCAGCTCGGTACCCTTGAAGCCAATAAAATCAGTATCATCCGTAATGACTTTCATAATGAAGGTGCTATATACAGTGATCAATTTACAGCGAATACCACCGCTGAATTTATTAATAGCGGTGTAATCGGTGCTCAAACAATCGATATTACCACGACTAAATTAACCAATAACGTCTCATCAACAATCAGCGCCACGAATACCAATATATCAAATGCCAATATTATTAATGCGGGTGAGTTAATCTCAAACGAATTCAATATTATAGGCAGTGCTGCAGGCGGTAATGATGTTACCAATACCTTCACTAATACAGAGAGTGGAGTAGTTGTTCAAAATGCACGCTTTGAACAGTTGGATGATGACACAGTTCAGTTGGTCTCTCTTGGTAGTGCTTCTATATCAGGCTTCGATACATTTACTAATAGTGGCTTGATTGAGACAGATGGTTTGCTATCAATCGCTAATATAAAAGCCTTTAACAATTTAGAAGATAATTTAACTGATCTTGATAATGCTACACGGATAAACAGTAAATCTGGTATCAAATTAGAAAATATAGATTCTGTTAATAATGAAGCAATCATTGTTGCCAATGCAATTGCGATAGATGCCTACAGTATTAACAATAGCGGTATATTAGGTGCAGGTGAAGCAGCTATAAATATAACAACGGCTGATACAAAAACGGGCCAACTCACCAACAGCGGAAAAATTTATCAATCCGATCTCATTGCAGCAGAAACAACAAGAGACTCTTTAAGTACAATACAAAATCAGTTCAATATTAATACCACCAATCTTGATAACCTGAGTGCGGCTGCAATTGAGATAAAACAAGGCAGCATCAATCTTAATAATGGAGACCTTAGAAATTTAGGTTTAATTAGTGAGGTTGAAGACGCTAATGATGATTCATCGTTATCATTATCGGGAATTCGCAATCTAGAAAATTATAATGATATTTCAATCTCAACCGATTTACATATTGAAGAAAATGGTTCTTTAAGAAATCTAGGAAAAGATAGCTATATTAATGCTAACAGTTTAACAGGAGGATCAATTACTAATCGATTAAGTAAGTTAGAAAATGAAGGCTCTTTGTTAATACAGAAGCAAGTAGATGTTTACGTAGATAGCGTTGCTAACGATAGCGAAGCAAGATTATTGGCGAAAGGGATATCGATAGATTCAAGCAATAGCGTTAGCAATAAAGGCCTTATTGGTGCCGAGAATGATCTTAATATAACGTCAAAAATACTTATTAACGCACTACTTTCTGAACTTTATAGTGCAGAAGGCAAAGTATCGTTAACAGCAGATGCTGAATTGAATAACGCAGGCCGCATTCTCGCAAAGCAAGATATTAACCTAGAATCTAATGCCTTAATAAATAGCGGCTTAATGAGTGCTGAAAAATCATTGTTGATCAATCAAAAAACGGCAGGATCTCTAACGAATGATGGCTTAATGATTGGAGAAAACTTACTTGTTGGTAATAACCTATTTAGACAGAAGGCGTTAAGAAATAATGGTAAACAGACTCAAGATGTCGACGGTAATGTTATCTACCAAGGGTTGCAGAGTACCAGCGGTAATGTACAAATAACTACTGAGGTATTAGGTAATTCAGGATCAATAATCAGTGCAAATAATTTAGTAATAAATGCTACAGATGATATGACTGGTGAGTTCGCCATGTCAGGTCAATTAGAAGCCGCGCAACAACTTACCTTAACAGGCACCTCATTAACATTAACCAATACAGGTCGTATTAATGCATCAGGCAGTGAACACCAAATAGAACTGTCTGAAACACTCAATAATGATGGCGTAATCGCATTAGCAAGCAGCGCTGCCATAAATACACATCAGATACTTAATAGCGGAATTATCCAAAGTGATCAGTTACAGCTGCAAGCAGTATCAAGCATAAACAACCAAGGATCAAACAGTACAATATTTGCCAATACCCTCGCATTAACGGGCGCTAGTATTTCGAATGACGGCTTAATACACGGAAACGAAAGCTTACTATTAAACGTAATAAACGCCGTTAACAATACTCAAGGGGCCAAATTAACAAGCCTTGGCATCTTGCAAATTAGAGATAACAATATTGCAGAGAGTATTTTAGCGGTTAGTAATAGTGGAATCATTAATGCGAACGGCTTGAGCATCGATAGTAAAAGCCTAAGCAACCAACATGAAGCAATTATTGCCGCTGGTGAAGCTCGACTATCAATAACAAACTTGGTCAATGAAGGTACTGTGTATCAAACGGATGATCTGGTAATAGCAGAAGAACGAGGGCTATTAGCAAGTAGTGAAGGCGCATTTAATATAACTGCAAATGCTATTAATAATATTGGCTTACAATCAAGTATTGATATTAAAAATGGTGTTGTTGATGTTCGTGACTTAACCAACGAAGGCAGTCTCAGAGAGCGAGAAGCTGGTGCGAACAGCAGTGATAGTCTTCTGTTAAGCAATGTTAAATCACTGGATAATTCAGGAGAGATTGTTCTGTATTCAGACTTACTTCTAAATAATTCAAGTATTAAAAATACAGGCACCAATGCCTATTTACGTGCAAACTCAATTACGGCTGATAGTGTGGTGGCATTTGAGAATAGTGGAAAAATAGCGTCGAAAAATGATTTCTCTTTGAATACAGCGAATGATTTTACAAATTCAGGTGAGATTATCGCAAGTGATTTACAGATAAGTAGTGACAAAAAAATATCTAATAATAAGTTACTCCAAGCTGAAAATAATATTACGCTGAACGCCAGTGCAATAAACAATACCTCATCAGGAGAAATCTCCACAACCTCCGCTGATTCAGTATTAATACTGAATGGCACTTCGGCTATCACCAATGACGGGCTACTCGCCAGCCGAGGCGATATCACGATAAATACGCAAGCATTAACGAATAACAAAAATATATCCGCAAGCAAAACAACAGTATTAAATGTTGGCTCATTAGGTAATTCAGGATTGATTTATGGAGAGAATTTAATTGTCGGAAGTGCTGGTAATCAATTTAAAAACATAGCACAGCCTTCAGGTGTCAGAACTTTTTCTTCAGTAGAACAAAAAGGACTTGTCGCAGCCAATAGCCTTACTCTGTATACCCAAGGAATATTGAACGATGTTTACCAAGCCGCGAATATTAATATTAGTAGTGATAGTGCTTTAACATTGAATGGCAGCCTTGTTGCTAATAATCAAGCAAACATTACATCGACCAATTTTACCAATAATGGCAAGGTTGATATCGGAGATAGCGCTCTCACAAGCACTTGGGATGTTCAAGGTACATTAACAAATAACGGCATTATCAATTCAAAATCGAATTTATTACTAAATGCCGATACAACTAGCAATGATGGCGCATTAAATACAACCAAAGCATTAACGATAAATACAAAAACTTTCACGAATAAAAGTAATGGAAGTTTATCAAGCAAGGGCCAGCTAACCATATCAGGGATAGGACAATCGCTAACGGATAGAAGTACGAGTTTCACCAATGCAGGAACAATAGTTACTGATCAAGGGTTTGATTTATCAGCCAATAGCATTGTGAATAGCAACAAAATAGAAGTCACTGGCAATAGCCAATGGTATTTCAATAGTCTTTCCAATACCCAAGGAAGCCGAATTTCTGTGGATGGAGATTGGAAGCTTGGGAGCACCAACCACACAGGGTCAATTACAAATTATGGCAAGTTATACGCTGCCAATATCGATTTTTATGGCACCAGCTTATACAACCGAGATCAATTTGTTGCTTATGATCGTGATTTAAATATTGATCTGACCTCGAGCCTTAGTAACTACGGCAGCCTATATGCAAAGAATGCTTTCAATATAAAAACTACCTATGACATTAATAATAACGGCACTATCGAAAGCTTTAATGTCGCCAATAATAGTTTAAACGCAAGAACAATCAATAATGGTAATGGAAGTAGTATTACGGGTAGCATAAAAACCCAAGGTGACTTAACAATAACGGCCGATACCTTAAATAATAAAAGTTACAATGTTGGTGAAAAACAAAGAAAAGGCATCGTTCTCAATTACACTCTTGATACTGGTGATGATAGTCATTACCAGCTAGATTTTATCGACGTATCCTATTATGAAAAAGCACAAAGCAGTATTAATGTTCAAGGTAGCTTAACAGGTAAGGGACGCTCAGTAGGTAGTGGAACTTGGAATAACTTATCATCAACAATTAGTGCCGATTATATCAATATCGCAGGTCTGAATGATGTTAATAACGAAACACAAACAACAGAAAGCGTAGAGATTTTTGTTAGATGGCATCACGACACAAAAACGGGGGGTAATAAAAAACATCGTGAAGCAGTGCATAAAAAATACAATGCAATGTCATACGAAGAGCTCGCACAACAAATTGATATTCGTGATGATGGTTATTATTGGAATGTGCTGGAGACAGGGCTTGCTAAGAATGAAGATTATATCGTACTGAATGCCAATCCAGATGTTACCTTGGAGGATCGCAACGTTGCTATTATTCATGCTAGAAAGGGTTTAACAGTTGGTAGCCATACAAATATTACCAATACAGGCAGTATTACCGCTCCAGAAATTGGGCCAAAAGGCTTAGAAGACAACGCAAGCGCAAACAACATAGCGGTAACAAATACCAATAGTTCAGACGGAACTACTACCACCAATGGTAGCGGCGTAACAGGTTCATCAGCAGATGAAACAACTATCGGTGATAATACTGATAATCAAAATACAAATGTCGCCTCGGCTGAAAGCGGGGAAAGTGAATCGACAGAAGCGCTAGATGAAACGGACGATCATATTAAAGGCAGCTTCATTAACGGCGCCGATGGCATTATCATCAACGTTGCTAATCGCCAACCCACTGCAACTATCTCTTTGCTATCTTTCATCATTCCAGGCTTATCCTTCGACGCTTTAAATGCGGCCTCCGTTGCGGGTGATAAAACCCCAGAAGAACTCGCTGCACAAACAGCTTTGCAAGCACAGCTTAATGGCTTAGACAGCGATAAACAAAACAACAGCAAGTCCATTCAGGGCCAATCTGATAGCTACAATGCGCAAGCTCCTAGCCTGTTTGATTTAGATGCCGATATTTTGGCTCGTATCATTGCCGATACCGAATACGAACTTTCTCCAGAATATATTTTCGACAAAGTAGATCCCGATAGGGCTTTAGATACAGAACCCTCTTTCTTTTTAGATCCTTACCAAGAAGCACAAGCGGTAACCCAAGCTGCATTGCAACAAACAGGCACCGCATTTTTCTCACCCGATTGGAATACCTCAGCAGAACAGCGCAAAGGCTTATACGATAATACAGTTGCTTATCTGGTTAAGCAGCAAGGCGTGACGTTGGGTAAAGCATTAACTCCAATGCAGGTTAAGCAATTAGAGCAGCCGATGATCTGGTATGTTGCTATGGATATCGGTGGTAAAAGCCAGTTAGTGCCTACCGTATATTTACCAGAAGCCACATTAGAAAGTATTACAACGCCGTCAGCGGGAACCCTCATTGCTGACAACATAGATTTAGATGTCGGCACCTTTAAAAATACGGGCAACATCACCGCCACCAATAGTGCTCGAATTAAAGCAGACGAAATCACCAACCAGCGTAATGTCATGACCTTTGGTGACGACAGAAACTATGGCGCAATAGTTGGTACGGGTGGCAACATTAGTGCAGGTGATTTATCACTTATCAGTAAAACCGACATAAACAATAATGGCGGATCACTCACCGCAGAAGAAAACCTACTGCTCGATGCAAAAGGCGACATCTTCCTCAATGCGTTAGAACTTAAGCAACGTTCACAAAATGGGAAAAATGTTACCGAATCCACCGACTATCTACTTAGCCAATTAAACGCAGGGGGCGATGCAACCTTTAAAGCAGGGGGCGATATAAACTCACAAGCTGCCCAGGCAAAAATTGGTGGTAATGGAATATTCGATGCCACCAACATCAACCTACTAGGCGTAACCGAACGCGATTATTCCAAAACCGTTACCAAGAAAAAAGACACATTCAGTTCATCGAAAAAGACAGTCGAAACAGAACAACTGAATTTTGTGGGCAGTGACTTCCAAGTCAATGGCAACATGATTATGAACGCTGAAAATGACATCACTATGGTCGGCGCAAATATCGATGTGGGTAAAAGTGCCGCCATAACGGCAGGTAATGACATTACCTTAACCGCAGGTATCAGCACCGATACCTACAGCAAAGATAAATCAGGCAGCGGCACCGTAACAACCAGCTCACAACAAAAAGGCCATATAACAGAAACAGCGACAGGCACCCTAATAAAAACGGGAGAGAGCCTACAAATAGACAGTGATGGTGGCAACGTGGCCATACTGGCCTCGGAACTGAACGCTCAAGAAAATCTCGTGCTCGGTGACATGAACATTAAGCGTGATGAAAACGGCGCACCGATTAAAGACGACAACGGCCAATACATAACCGAAGATGGCAGTAGCATCAACAACCTCACCATAGGCACTGTAGAGCTTAAAGACGAGAGCTGGAATAACAAAACATCGGGCTTAAAAGGGCCACTGAAAGATCTTGCCGCCGTGGCTGCTTTTACCCTCAGCGCATCTGGCCTGGGGCAAGTTGCCATGGCAGCGGGTGTTGATACCGAAATAGAAGTGGGTAGCTCTTCGGAAAGCCGAATAGAAACCACCACGCATGCCACCTCAACAGTGACTGCTGGTAACAACCTATATCTGAGAACCGACGGTGAAACCCGTATAGAAGGCAGTCAAGTAAACGTAGGCCAAGATGCGCTTATCGAAACGGGCAGCACAGTTATCACCGCGGTTGAAAATACCACCACCACAACCGAAAGCGAGAGTACTCACACAGTCGGCGCAACACAAGTCGCACTCAAAGAAGATGAAGTCACTGTTGCAGGTGTTACCGAAACCAAACATACGGAAACCACCACAACCACCGATACCGAACTGGTGAAAGCAGGTCTCAATGTGGGTGGTAACCTAGCCATGAACTCGGTTGAAAATATCGATGTGCTGGCGTCCGATGTAAACGTTGAAGGCGACTCAACAGTAAAAGCCAAAACCATCACGGTGGCTGGCCTAAAAGAACAAGCCACTACCGAACATACAGAAAAAACTGAAACCACCACCACCTCGGTTGGGGTTAAAAACGCCTATGTTGATACAGCACTGGCACTGCAAGCCGTCGTTGAGGCAGGCGCAGCCGTAGACGCTGCAAAATCTGATTTAGACAAAGCCAAACGCCAAATCAAAAATGGCGAACTACAAGCCAACGCGATAGACGATTACAAAGCCAACCTTGCCGCGGCAACAACACAGCTAACCCAAGCGACATTATCTGCTGGGGCATCAGCCGCAGTTGCAGCAGGCACTACAGGAACAGGCGGCTTTTACGCCACAGGCAGTGCAGAAAAAACAACCACTGAAAAATCCAGCACCAATACTGAAGAACGCTACATTGGCTCTAACTTTAATGTTGGCGGTGACGCCAGCTTTGATGCCGACTCAGAAAACGGCAGTATCGACATCATCGGCTCCAACATGGACATCGCAGGCGGCCTCGCGCTCAACGCCAAAGACATCAACATAAAAGCAGGCACAGAAGAAACAACCAGTACCAGTAGCGAAACTACCCGCACCGCAGGGGCAAGTTACAGCACCAATGGTAGCGGAAGCGTGAACGCTAGCGGCAGCAATACCGATGCCGACAGCTACAGCAAAACCCACATTAACAGCACCATCAACGCAGGCAGCTTAACTAGCAGCAGCGACAACCTCACGCTATCAGGGGCCAATGTAGAAATTGCAGGTGGTATCGATATAGACACAGGCAACCTCACTATCGAAAGCCTGCAAGATGAATCCAGCTCGAACAGCAATACCGAAGGCTACACCGCAGGAATGGGCTTTAGCCCAAGTAGCATGGACCCAAGCGCAATCGGCGCTAATGAAAACTCCAGTAAAGCCAATTCACAATGGGTGAATAACCAAACGACTTTAATTGGCGGAGCAGGTGGAGAAGGTGAAGTAAACATCAGCGCCGATAAAACCACCATCACAGGGGCTGTACTCGCCAGTGCAACAAGAAATGAAGATGGTTCATTAACCGATAACAACTCGTTGAATCTAGCCACCGATGAACTCATCATCGAAGACATAAAAGACAAAGACCACAGCGAAAACGAAGGCTTTGATGTCAGCGCAGGTCTAAGCAGCAGTGGTAGTTCGAGTGTTGGTTTAACCAGCGACGGCCATAAAAAAGAACAAACCAATCTAGCAACAATTGGTGGTGGCAACATTACCAAAAAGGATGGCAGCGCCCATGAAGAAGAACTTGTTGCCAGCGCCAACAGCGACCTAAACAATAGCCAAGAAATCACCAAAGACATGAAGACGGGTGGATTGAATGCCACGGTTGTTGTTGATCATAGATTGGTGACGGAAGGTGGGCGTGAAACTATTGCTAATAATTTTGAAGATAGTTATGAGCACGGAGAAGATATTGCACGTGCAGTAGATACGATCATTGAAAGTGATGACTTAGGAATCTTAAATGCGGGCGAAGGCATTCATAATAATGCCATGGCAACACAGCTTAAAAATGACCTTGTTCGAAACCCCGAAAATGCTCATATCCTTGAAGGGCTACAAAGCGAAAATCCAGAAGAATATAACGCAGCAACACAAGCACTCGGTAAATTAGCACAAGAAAAATTTGGCTTAGAAGCGAGTGAAATAAACCTGTATGACGGAGATGAAACAACCAGTGGAACATTAGCGAATAATGCCCTAGGTGATGTTGCTGGCGGTGTTGTTATTGACGAAGCGAATAGTGAATACGGCAATATCTTTATCGATGCGGGCGATGGCGCAACTAAAACCGACATGGCCAATACTCTAGGCCATGAAGTTTTAGAAACCCAAGCGTTGCAAGGTAAAGATGGCGGAGTGTTTGGGAATAATTCAGAACAAACACAAGAAGCAATGAGCAATTCCTTTGGTGAACAGTTTGCCGACCGAATAGATCAAGCTGCAGGCGGTGACCTAAACAGTACAGGCGGAGCGACTTTCAGTTCAGATTTGAAAAATAGTAATGCCGTAGCGACAGGGACTCAAAACGCCAATAAAGTAGGTAATGCCACAGTCGATCATCGACAGCTATACGTCGCAGAAGCGAAAGCCATTATTGATGCAGCGCCAGCGTATGCCGAAAAACATAAAATCAGCGAAGCACAAGCGAAGAAAGAATTAACCCAACAAGCGTTATTACAAGTTGATAAAGAATGGTCAGAGCAAAAGCACATTGTTGAAAATGAGCGAGCGAGAGATGAATTAGCAGGAATCAGTGCAACTAAGCCACCCGCTAAAGATGGATATGTTGAAGGCGGTGAAGTCGGCTTGTTTATAGCAACACCTGATGATTATAATAATCCTTATATTAATGCCAACCAAGCTAGCAGAATTGAAGATGGTGCTGCTGGTGAAAAAGGCTTCTTAACGACCAACGCAACAGCAAATGGCACACTTCCTATTGAATTAACTCCAATGGAAGTTGTATCAGAAACGGCATCTGGTGCCTTGATTGGGATAAAAAACGCAGGCGAAGCACTTATTGATGACTTCCCTAGCGCAATGCAAAGTGCAGCTTCTGCTGTTGCTGATACTGTTTCTGGATGCCTTGACCAAGGCTGTATAGGTTCAGACCCAAGAGAAGGGTTTAATGGTGACAGGGCACATGTTGATCTTTTACAAGGTGATAAAGAAAGTGCAATCGGTAATAATGCATCGGCTATGGCTGGAGAATTATTACCAGCAGCAACAGTTGTAAATCAGACTGGGCGGGTGATTGGTGGTGTTGCTGAAACGATTAAGGATGGCTTAGATAATAAACTTACCTCTTCTGATACTACTAGTTCTTCTTTAGGGCAAGTGGATGTTGATGGGGAGGTCATTGAGCAGGCAGGTAAAAGCACAGACTTATCTGATGTAAAACCAGAAGCTAACTTTTCGAATATCAACGACCCTGAAAATACATTTAGAGGGCCTAATTCTCCAGAGGTTTTGAGAGCTGACGTTGATCATAGCCAACAAACGGGAAGCCGAGTAACCGATCCTAATCGAGGAATGCCTCTTGTAACGGAATCAACAGCAGAAGCAGGTTCGAAAGGTGCCAATTTAAATACACGTAAAGAGTTTCATGATCAGCGAGTCGTTGATGCTCAACAAGAAATTAAGAGTCATGGTGCGGATACAACAAGTGAAGTTATGGTAGTTTCTTCTAATGGTGAAAAAGCCCGCTTAGATATTGCAATAGCAGGCACACCTAATCAGTCGATACCAGTACCAAAAGGAATGATTGCGGAAGATCGTCATGGTGTACCATTACCAGTGCAAGAGATTAAACTTGATAATCAAGGGTTAGCTATAGCCGAAGTCAAAACGGGTAAGGCAAAGCCTGAAAGACAACAGCCAGAATGTTTGGCTGCATGTGAGGCTGGTACAGCGACTGTGCGAGGTGAAAAAATTAAAAGGCTGGACTTAGAGGTAGGCGACAAAGCTCCAGAAAGTGTTGTTGTTTTAAGAGATCCTAGAGATCCCGTTAAAGATAAATAGGATTAAATATGAAACACACAGTAAAGAAAACTGATGCGATAGAACTATGTAAAAAAATTGCTAATGATTATGATGGCTGGGAATTTATTGGTGAAAATTTCAAAAATAAGAAACTAAAACATACTGATATTATATTGGATCTAGGGCTTAGCGTATCTGCTGGGAGAGGGTCTATCGAGCCATCGACGGAAGCGCTGAATAAGAAAATAAAGTTATTAGATAAAAAAATTGTTCATGAAAAACCATTAGCTTACACAAGCTTTATTCGTCACGCTTCTTTTGAAGAAAATTATGATTTTCATTCAGAGCTTTTTTACACATTGGAAGATGGTAAAGCAGAGCATGTTATACGCCATGCTTTAGATGTTTCTATTGAGATCTTAGAGAAATATTATAATTATACTGACGAACAGGAATTTTTAGAGAATCTTCCTGTAAAGGTAGATGGGCCGTTGGCAGTTCAGTATTGTCTTGTCAGGGCTTACTTAGAAGATCTCGATTATGTTCGAGAGTACAAGTTAGAAAAAATAGAATCTATAAGGCCAAAACGCCATGCAGATATCGATAAGATAATTGAGTATTATAATATTGAGGTTTAGTGAAGACTACATGCTGCGCCGTACTGTCCGCAGTGTTGTCCCGTCTGCAGTGACCGCGCGATAAGACTGTTGATTTTCGGGTGATATTGTTGAGCTATCTTAATATATCATCTGAACTTTCCCCAAAAAATTCAATTCTGAATGGTCGCGACAAAATTGATCAAGGGGTCAGAGTACTTGATTCAAAAAGACTATTACCGTGATAAGAGTTTACATAAGATACTAACTCTAAACTCAAGTACAATACTAACAAAATAATATTAGCCACAGGATAGGTAAGAAAATGAAACATAAGTACATCGCACTCTCGGCAATTCTTCTAATAACGGCTTGTGGCGGCGAATCATCCGACTCTAAAGATCCTTCAATCAACAAAACAACGGTAATTAATTTTTCTGATGGTTCAAGCATAAATATAATCGATATTCCTACTACAAATCCTGATAACTTGAAATCAATAAGTTATAAAGCTTTATTAAGCATTGACTCTGGAACAAAAGTAACTGGATTTACGCAAGATGAGAACGAAAATCACGAAATTAAGTTAAATTATACTGATGGGTTTTCAGGAAAAGACGGGGTTATATTAGAAAATAAAAAAGGTGCAGATTTTCGCATTTCAAGCCAGTCTGATAATAATTTTCAATTCTTAAAAACAGTAAAGTCAGGGACTCTTCTGGATCATAATCCTACTTACAGACTTAACTCTGAGACGAGTCGTTTCGAGAAGCCAACTCACTCTGATTTTACTATCATTAATGCCGCTGAAGTCGGTGAATATTCGCTCAGTTTAATTAATATAAATCGTGGATCTCTAAAATTATTATCTTCTCAGCACTTATTAAAATACTCATCTAATGAATCTAGTAGTTCATGCATTCCGAAAGTTACCTTCTCTAACGATACGCTAGAAGAAGCAATTTCTGCAGAGACTTTTATCATCAATCGTCACCACATGACCGATAGCCTTGATAAGTTTCATGTTTTCGACTTTGATGATTTAACAGTAAAACCTTTTAATGCTTCAACGGGATTTAGCCTAATGAAAGCAAACGCAGATGGCGTTACTTTCAACGTAAGTGATCAGGATAATGTTTTGACGGAAGCTGATCCTAGTCAAGACATGCCGCCTCAGGATTATAATATAACGTACAATAAAACTTACTCTTGCGAATGGGATGAAAGCGGTGTAATTGACTCTGAACCTTTCGTACAGGGTTTGAAATGTTCAGTAAGTACTGATTATATTATGGTTAAAAAGTTATACACTAGAGATGGATCTGGGGATGTTACTGAGTATATTCCAGCAGGTACGTCAACGCATACATGCACAGCTGAAACAGAAAAAAATAGAAACTTTAAGATAGCCTTTTAATATATTTAATTGTAGAGAGAAGTTTAGGTAAAGTTATTTTAGTAATAGAGATACCAGTCTCTAACTGTTGCCCCGTCCGCAGTGACCGCACAAAAAGTCTGTTGGTTTCCAGGGGGGGGGGTACAGGTAAGTTCGCTTCGTTAGATAAGAGTTTTAGAAAATTACTCAATACTTAGAAATGCACCTCACTGGCGTAAGGTGCATTAAAATTTATATTTTATTTGAAATCAACACTGATATTGAAAGTGCCAGATTGAGAAGGCCCACTATAAACAGTTGTTATCGCATAGTTATTCACGGTGTTGTTCGTTAATTCATGGCTGATATCAACGCCAGTATCTTCTGCTGAGTCTTCAAATGACAGATTAGTATTTGAAAAATAGACAAGGTGATCTTTAGTGGAGGTATCATTTTCTAAAATTATTTCTATATTATCAACTGAATTTATTTCTAAGGTTGAAAACCCTGCACTGCTTTCCTTAAGTCTAAGGCAGTTGATTTCTATTTTATCTTGCTGCAAATCAACGTTTTGAGAAGAAATGCTAATATTTTCTTGGATATTCGTTGTATCACTCACTTTTATAGCAGAAGCGGATTCGATCCACTTTACTACTGTACCTGCTGTATCTACTTCATCCGTTAGACCAACAACCTGTTCGATGTACTCTCCACTACCAGTAAAACTCTTATTAGAGGTGAATGTCTGAGTATATGCAGAAGCGTAATATTGATATGTAATATCTTCAGATTGAGCTGTTAAAAAATCAGCCTTGCTAATTGAAGAGCTAGGTTGGTAAACACCACAAGAATTGATTATGTAGTTATCTCCTTGCTCTTCAATAGTGAATATTTCTCTGGTCTGGTAAGTACTATCTTTAATGTCGTCGGTGAAGCGGGTGCCGGACAGAACAGCGATCCATGTGCCTACAGGTGAAGCATCGGTGGCTTCAGCTGAAGAATAGGACGATATACTAATTTCTGAAGAGTCGTTGTTCTTACTTGTATCATCATTGCTAGAGCTAGAACCGCCACCACAAGCTACTAAACCTAGGGCTAACAAAGAAATTGAAATTTCCTTTCTCATTTTATTACTTCCTTTCATATCAAAATTTAGTGCGTGCATTCTAACTGAAAGGCTGATCAATAAATAGGCGGATATCACAAAAATAGAGTTAAACCACTCTGGCTAGGTATCTAAATCAACTTTACTGCACTCTCTAAAATATGGCTTTTATACCCACCGCAGGAATAGTCGGCAGGGAAGTAATATTCTCTCGCTCGCTATAATCGGCATTTTTATATTCATAGCCCACCACGTTTTCTTGGCCATAAAGGTTAAGTACTTCGAAATATAAATCCATCTGCCAGTCATCGTATATAAAAGAACGATCTGCTCTGACATCAAGCTGATGAAAATCGGGTAGTCGTTCTGAATTTATATCTCCATAAATAGGATCGTATAGCCCTGGGTTTTCTGGATCGTTCGCGTCTTCAGAGCCAATGATGGGCGTTACTAGTTGGCCACTTTGATAGCGCCA
>MAAB01007601.1_pt1 | contig 14494 bp, 15 predicted proteins | sample 1115991 | NCBI WGS metagenome assembly MAAB01 (sample SAMN04961124, study PRJNA320927) | seawater metagenome | isolation source: sample BD02T18 sea water enriched with oil for 18 days | place: USA:Gulf of Mexico | collected 2013-07-27
ATGCAAAGATATGTCATCATCCAGGAAATACTTAACACTGTATTCACTGTGTTTAAACTCTTCTTTAAGTTTAAGTCCAGCTTCTCCGGCTCCATATATAATGACATTTTTTGTTTTTGATATATTACTTTTATTGACAAGATAATAATAAGAATACATTAAAAAATTAATAGAGAACAAATACAAAAACAACTCAGACAACATAAATGCAATACGGTAATGCCCATAAACAAATGGCATGTATAATAAAAAAGGAATAATATAAACAATGCTTTTAATTAAAAAAGTTTTCTGTGTAACTTTCGACCAGGATAAAGAATAATCTCTATATATGAAAATAGAGGATAAAAATCTAAAAAATAATACAAATAAAATTATTTGGTAATCAAATGATGTTTTAAAGATAAAAAAAGTCCATGAAAATGTTATTGTCGTCAAAAATATAATAACTAAAAAATTTAAAACTCTTTTATCATAAAACATTTTGTAACTTTACTCTATATTTTGTTTAATAACATCGCAAATCTTTTCTACATCTTCTTTTGTCATAGTTGTAGTACTTGGAAGACATAAACCTTTTTTAAAGAGTTTTTCACTTGTGCCATCAAGAAGAGATTTAGAGTTTTTAAATAAGGGCTGCATATGCATAGGTTTCCATAATGGTCTAGACTCAACATTTATAAGTTCTAATGCATTTATAATTTTATTAAAATCAGTTTTATCAAAAGTTAAAGTAGTAAGCCATCTATTTCCTCTTGAATGTTCCAATTCTTGCATAAAAGTTATATCAATTATCTCTGCCAAAATTTCCTTATACCAAAAGAATATTTGTCTTTTTTGTTTTACTCTTTCTTCAATAACTTCCATTTGAGCGACACCAATTGCAGATAATACATTTGACATACGATAGTTATATCCATATTCATTGTGTTCATAATAAAGTTCTGACTCACGTGCTTGAGTACTATAAAACATTGCTTTTTTAATATATTCTTCATTCTCAGATACTAACATTCCTCCACCAGAGGTCGTTAGTATTTTATTTCCATTAAAAGAATATATTCCAAAGTCACCAAATGTACCAGTATGCTTTCCATTAAATGTTGCACCTAATGATTCAGCTGCATCTTCTATCAAAAAGACACCAAACTCTTTGCATATAATCGATATATTTTCAATATCTGCACTTTGTCCATATAAATGTGTAAGTATTAGTGCTTTTGGTTTTTTCTTGCAAGTTTCTAGGTATTTTTTTAAAAGCTGGGGTGAGATATTCCAAGTTTCTTCTTTACAGTCAATAAAAACTGGATTTGCACCTTGATAAAGTATTGCATTAACAGAACCAATAAATGTAAATGTAGAAGCCAACACATCATCATCTTCTTTTATTCCTAAAACTCTTAGAGCCAAATGTATTGCAGCAGTTGCAGTATTCACAGCTAAAGCTTTTTTAGCTCCAGTATAATCAGTAATACTTTTTTCGAACTTATTTACATATTCACCTAATGGTGCTATATAATTACTTTTAAAAACTTCTTCTATATATTTTTGTTCATTTCCACTCATGTGAGGAGCAGATAAAAAAATTCTTTTATTCACTTAGTTCCTTAATTGTTTTACATGGATTTCCATAGGCTAATTTATTATCATCAACATTATTAATAACAATAGAACCTGCTCCAATAATACAATTTTTACCAACTCTAATATTTTGGATAATAGAAGATCCAATACCTATATGGGTGTTACATTTAACTTTTACATTTCCCGCTATTGATACACAAGGAGAAATATGCACAAAATCTTCAATTATATTTTCATGTTCAACAACAGATGAACTATTTAAGATTACACATTTTCCAATCTTTGTATTTGCATTAACGACAACGTTAGGCATTATAACTACACCAAAATCAATAGTAACTGATTCAGATACTATTGCACTTGGGTGGATTAAATTTACTAGTTCAAAATCATACATTTTTACTTTTTCATATAGTCTTTTTCTTATCTTATTTGATCCAATACCAAAAACCAATGGAGTTTTATTTTTTGTTTTTATCTCATCAAAGGACATAAAATCATTGTCACCATCATCTATGAAAATAATTTTATTGTAACCACATGATTTAGCGATATCGGCCACAACTAAACCATGTCCACTTGCTCCATAAATGTACAAACTTTTCATTTCTTTGATCCTTGAAACTTTTCCATTGTAAGTGAAGTATTTGAAGAAACATCACTTCTTTTTAAAACTTTCAAAAATGTCAACCACAGTATTTTCATATCTAAACCAAAAGATTGATTATTTATATACCAGATATCCAACTTAAATTTTGCTTCCCATGATATTGCATTTCTACCATTTACTTGCGCCCATCCAGTAATACCTGGCTTTACATTATGTCGTTTTTTCTGTTCATCACTATATAAATCTATATATTCAATAAGTAAAGGTCTAGGACCAACAAAACTCATTTCACCTTTTAATACATTAAAAATTTGTGGTAACTCATCTAAAGACAAACTTCGTATAAATTTCCCAATTCTTACCATCCTTTGTCCATCAGGTAATAGTTTTCCTCTTTTATCTTTGTCATCTGTCATTGTTCGAAATTTATAGATTACAAATTTTTTTTCTTTATATCCTGGTCTTTGCTGTCTAAATAATATAGGTTTACCCATTTTACAATATATTAATAAGGAAATTGTAATATAGAGAGGTAAGAAAAGTATACTAAGTATTAAAGCTAAAACAAAATCAAAAATTCTTTTCAAATTCATTTTTTAATTCTCCCCAAAAACATTTCTGAGAGTATCTATTTATCATTGATACTCTTACATTCGATTTTATCTTATCATATAATTCATTATTAGTTAATAACAACTCAATTCCATTTTTTAAACTAGCCATATCTTTTTTTAAAACTAATATACCTGTTTCATTGTCAATAATGACTTCATTACAACCATTAATATTAGTTCCAATTAGTGGTATCCCATAACTTCCAGCTTCAATTAATGAATTTGGTAGCCCTTCTCGATAAGATGGTAATATAAAAATATCTGTTATTGCTAAAAATTTTCTTATATCATTTTGAAAACCAACAGATATTATATCAGTATGTGTTTTAATAATATTCAAATTTTCTATTTCAATAGGATTTAATTGTTCTTCATAATCGCCAACAAGTAATAATTTTAAATTTTCATATTCTTTTTTTAATATTACAAAAGATTCTATTAATTCATTTATACCTTTGTCTTTAACAATTCTACCTACAAAAGTAATTACAAAACTCTTTTCTTCAATTTTTAATGATTCTCGAATATCCTTTTTTTCCTTTTTTGTATAATTATTGTCAAAAAAATCAGTGTCCACTCCATTTACAGATCCTTGACCAATAACTATAATATCTTTCTTTGTTAAATTCTCTAGCATAAATTTTTTTAATCCAAAACTATTTGAGAAAATTTGTGTAGAAAAAAAGTAAGTTATAATCTCTACATATTTTAGCAATATTTTTTTTAGACCATTAGCTTCCATCAAGGGCATACCAACAACATTATGAATTCGGACAGGAACTCGTGCAAAAAAAGAAGAAATCATACCTAATAATCCTGCTTTTGGTGTCAAGGTATAAACTAGATCAGGTTTTTCTTTTAAAATAAAAAATAAAATTTTAAACAAAGAAACTAAATCTCTAAAAATTGTAATTTTTCTAGACATATTTATAGATTTGACTTCAACTCCCTCATATCTAGAAATTTTAGCATTGTGCATAGAGGAAGACGTTACTATTTTTACTTGATAAAAATTTGATAAAAATTTTGCTTGACCTTTAATAAGAGTTTCTACGCTAAGAGGCACAGTAGTAATAATGATAATTTTTTTCATAACTTCAATTCTTTGAATAAATAATCTTCCACTTTTTTAAAGGAAGACTTATTAGTGACTTTTGTTAATAATCGACTATTTGCAGTGGATATTTTTAGTTCTTCCCTTTGAATATTAAAAGTATCTATCTTTATTCCATTATTTTCTAAAAAAGATAGAATATTTTCCACCGAATTGCCAACGCCAGATCCAATATTCAATATTTTAACATTTTTAACTCCTAATATGTACGCGTAAACTTCAACAACGTCATCAATATGAATAAAATCTCTTATTGCCGTCCCATTATTCAATATAGTTATTTCAGCATTATCAAAATATGCATTAACTATTTTCTTAATTATAGAAAACTCATCATTACCACCAAACATATTAAATATACGAGATATAGTATAATCTATTTTTTGCTCCCTACAAAATTTTTCAATAAGTTTTTCATTAGCGATTTTTAGTGAAGAGTGTAAATTACTAGGCTTTAATATGTCAGTTTCAGTACAAAAAGAATTGTCTCCATAAACAGAACTACTACTAGAATATATAATTTTATTTATATTCGTATTCCGAAAATATTCCAGCACCGTAGAAGTTACAAATATGGAACTTTTTATGTATTCAGCATAGTTTTCGTTTGAGTTAAGTTTTGTAGCAGGTTGAAAATTGTTGAATATTATGTTTATACTTTCGTCCTTAAAATTTTCTAATATATTTATATTTTTGAAAACTTCACGAGAAGAGATAAGTACAACATTATTTAACTTTTTAACTAGTTTTTTCGATAAGTTACTCTTTTTACCAATAATTAGTGTTTTAAGCATTGTTCTTTCCCGGTTTTATAAATTTATATTTTAGTTGTTCTAAAATAAGTAATAAGACTAATGAAATTATAAAACCAAAAGATATAGATAAAAATATAATTTTTTTATAATCTAATTTACTCATATATGTTTCTGGTAATTTTGAAATTACATAGTTACTTTTACTTGTATCACTTATGGATAAAATATATTTATTCTTAAGCTTATTTAAATCAAGTTTTTTATCATTAATAATGAATTTTTCTATCTCTACATATTCATTTAATTCTTTATAAAAGCTTGATTTTTTTGATTTGTTCAAAATACTATCAATCGATTTAATTCTTAAATTATAGGCAACAATTTTTCTATTTAGATGCACAATTTGAGATTTTTTCTGCTTAACATAAACGTCAATTAACTTATTATGTTCAGAAGTGATATCATTCAAAACATCTTCAATTGTCTTTAATTTCCTACCGTCCGTATCAAAGTATGTTATTTCAATTAAGTTAGTTCCCTTCACTCCCATAACTTCAAGAAAAATACTCTTTTCATATTCTTCTAATCTATTCCAAACTTCATTTTTCTCTTTAACATTTAAATTATCAAGTTTACTTATCTTTCCAATTTCAAATGTGATTTTGTAGCCAAGTTTACTTTCCTGATGTATCAATAATGAATAACATCCAACAATAATTATTAAGATAATATAAAACCTGTAACTCTTATTAAAGAATTTAAATATCAACTCTGTTCCTTAATTTTAAATTTGTATATTCGATATCTAATATATTTAATATTATTAATGTAATCAAAAAATGATTCCCCCAAAATGAAAAGGCAGCACCAAAATGTGCACTTCCTACAAATAAAGATATTATAGCAATAGTAAAAAATATATTACGATACATTAAGATTATTTTTATTAATATAAAAAAGTAAATTAAAGAAAACAAGAGCCCAAGTCTACTTATTATGTTAACATAAATAAGTTCACCTCCTTGGTATTTTATGTGACCATTGATACCAAATAAAAGATCCATCATTGATTTAACATTATCCCAATAATTTTGAAATTCCTTAAAAAAAATCAATAATACTTCTAAAATTGATTTTGGACTCATTTTATAAAAATCAACATAATCCCTAACTAATACCATTATAACAGCAACAATAATAAAAACCATTAACAATTTTTTTTTATTTACTCTAAAAAATAATATTATAAATGACAATATAAGAACCAAAAAACCTGCTCCAGACTGCTGGATGAAAACTAAAATGACTGTTAATATTGAAAAAATAAATATCGTTATACAAAAAAGTTCACCTTTAATATCATATTGATGTAAGATAAGGAAGTATATGAATATTATCGAAATAGAATTCATTGAAGGATACCCAGATAAACCAAGAGGCCTATATTTTAAGTCAATTGCATCACTCCTATAAAATAATTGAAGAAATTCAAGTTTAAATTCAATTAGCACATAATCATATAGAATAAAAATTCCCATTATAATATACGTATACATAAGCAAACTAAGATAATATTTTATAAAAAAGTCTTTTATAGAAATAAAATTCATTGAAAAAATGACCAATAGTATTCCAAGGGAATACAGAATTACGTACCAATGGGAAAAAAAATTATATTCAATAATTTGATACATAAAATGAAGTATTATAGTCAAAATAAATAAATAAATTAGCAAAACCAAAAAATTAAAGTTTATGCACTTTTTATATTCAAAAAAGCAGATTAAAATAATTGCTAAAAATGTAACAAGTATTGAATAAACTATACTATTTGGAAATATTACTTTCATTAAATTTAAAAATGGTGTAATCAAAAAAAATGTAAGTAAAAAATAATTTTTGTAGTTCTTTACATTAATTAGAAAATAAGAATTATTCACTTAAGCACCTTGTGTATAAGATCCCAGACATATTTAGAATAAGTCATTAGATATAAAATTGAGTACTTAAAACTTGCGAATTTAAACTTCGATAAAACTTTATTTGCATTCAACCTGTGATTAATAGAGATATAATATTGTGCTTTGTAATATGCAACTTTTGCATAAGCTAATTTATACTCTTTTTTATAACGATTTTTTAGTTGTTGATTATTTTTAAACAATTTATTTAAGGTAAATTCCATTTCTTTACCCCAAACATTAATATTTTTTGAAGTTAAAGAATTAGTAAGTTTACGATACTTGACAAGAGTTTTTCGTGTGACAAACACTTTATACTCACATGTAATTCTCATAAATAAATCGTAATCAGGAGAGTGTTTTAAATCAACATTAAAAACTAAATTTATATTGTTTCGGACAAGAACTGATTGCATATTTATTTCATAGCGTGTCAATTGTTGTCCAAATACATTCCCACTTTTACCAACAGGCACCAAGCTTCCAATTTCCTTACTTTTATCATCAATAAAAATTACTCCAGAATAACATAATTGAAAGCTATAATCATTATCCATAACTTCAATTTGAGCTATAAGTTTATTTTTCAACCAAATATCATCAGTATCCAAAAATGCTAAATAATCACTGTTACAATACTGAAGTCCAAAATTTCGAGCTGCTCCAAGAGAAATAGTACTATTAGTTTTGTAATATCTGATTTTATCATCATAATTATCAACGATTTCTTTTGTGGAATCAGTTGAACAATTATCTATAAAAATGATCTCCCAGTCTGTATATGTCTGATTATATATACTATCTAATGCTTCTTTTAAATATTTCTCTGCATTGTATGCATTCATTAAAATTGAGACTTTTGACACTATATTTCATTACTTAATTGATTTATGTATTTTTCCAGAGAGATTTCCCAGTGTCCCATTGTATTTAAATTCAACAAATTTAATTTATAATTAGTAGCTGATTCATTTTGTGATACGGGAGCAGCTCTTTTAAACAAATTATACGAAGCTATTTGAACTTTACAATTAACTTCAAATAACTCAATTATTCTTTTGACATACTCATATCTTGTAACCTGAGTAGCTTCATTCACACAATTAAAAACTCCATACTGATTAGTATTGATTAGCACTTCAATCTGTTTTACCAAATCACCAACAAATGTAGGATTTCCAATTTGAGAATCATCTGAATAAATCAGATCATTATTATGTGCTTCTAAATATCTTTTATATACAAAGTTTTTAGCATGAGTCTTTGTCCCACCATATAGCCATCCCGTTCTTAAAATTAAATATTTATGCAAGTGATTTTGAATATTCCTTTCAGCTACATATTTTGATTTATGATGGATGGAAGTTGGTTCTACTTTATCAAATTCTGTATATTCATCACTTTTATTTGTTCCATATATTCCGGTACTAGATATATATATAAATAAAATATCTTTATTTATACAATAGTTGACTATATTTTGTGTACCAATAGAATTTATCAAATATGCTTTATCAATATCAACTTCACACTCTTCAACATTAGTAAAAGCTGCTGTATGTATAATAATATCAGGCTTGATTTCATTTAGTTTTTCATAAACCAATGATGAATTTGTAATATCAAACTCACTTCCATAACCAATTACATTTTTGTAATTTAGAGTTATAATTAAATTTGATCCAAGCATACCACTAGCACCAGTAACTAATACTTTTTTACCATTCATATTTTATATTCTCAATATCATTTGTAGTAGCTTCATTGGGATCATGTTCTATACTTGCTAAATTTAATAACATATTATTATTTCTAATTCCCCTAAATGCCATCCATAAATTTGGTTGTACGGTTAGTCTTTGGTAATTATCTTGTGATAACTTAACATTAAAAAATTCATCTTTATTTTCATTGTATATAATAAATTCAATTTCACCCATAGGTACTACAAGATTTAAAATCATTTTAGTATGTTTTTTCCAACCTTTAATATCATTTTTATTAATAGTCGAGAAATATGCTTCCCCAAATTCTTCAAAACCTATATCGCTTTTTTTCATAGCATGATAGATATCACCTTTTGGGTGATTTATTTGTTTTAATGGTGTTAAAATTACTCCGTCCATTTTAATACTTTATTTTTTGCCATATTTTCGTATTCGCAAATTTGAGCAATAGTCTTTTCCAGAATATTCTTATTACTATTATAAAAGTCATAATACCATTCACTAGTAAATTTAATAGTATCTTTATATTCTAAGTTTGCTTGCCATTTTAAATAAAATAGTGCTTTATCACAATTTAATTTTAATAATCCAGCTTCATGAAAAGGAATATTACCTGTAACTGTAAATGCCTTATTTACATCATCAAAATTCCAATATACGGATAAATCTTCAAGTAGTTGTTTTACGGTATGATTTTGCTCAGCTCTTGGGCCAAAATTAAAGGATTCTCCCTGTAACTTATCATTTTTAAATAAAGCTTTTCCTAAATCCAAATAACCACTTAAAGGCTCCAATACATGCTGCCATGGTCTTGTTGCTTCAGGACTTCTAATCTCAACACTTTTATTTTCACTCCAGGCCTCCATGCAATCAACAACAATTCGATCTTTTGCCCAATCTCCACCGCCAATTACGTTTCCAGCTCGTCCAATTGCCAGTTTAATATTTGATACTTCATTTTTAAAAAATGAATGATAATAAGATTTAATGATTAATTCAGCAGCACCCTTACTTCCGCTATAAATGTCTTTTCCACCCATTTTATCATCCTCTTTGTATCCCCATACTTGCTCAACGTTATCATAGGCTTTATCACTAGTAATTATTATTGCTGTACAATTGTGATTTGATGTTTTAAGAGCTTCAAGAATATTAGCCGTACCCATGACATTTGATGAAATAGTTTCTATTGGATTAATATATGAAGTGGATACAATTGGTTGTGCGGCGAGATGAAATAAAAAATCTGGTTTCTCATTTGAAATTATTTCAATAATCTGAGGAAGATCTCTTACATCTGCTTCATAATGTTTTATTTTGTCTTCCAATTTCAACTCTTCAAACATAGATGGCTGGGTTGGTATATCTTTTGATATCCCAACAACATTTGCACCTAAATTTAATAACCAAGTTGTAAGCCAAGTGCCTTTAAAACCAGTATGTCCTGTAATTAATACTTTTTTATTTTTATAAATGTTTCCAAACATCATTTTTCCCACGTTTTCCATGGTGCTTTGTTTTTATCCCACATCTCATTTAATTTAAGTTTATCTCTCAAAGTATCCATTGGCATCCAAAAATCGTCATGTTTATAAGTAAAAATTTCACCATTTTTTGCTAAGTTTTTTAAGGGTGCTTGTTCAAACACAGTTAAATCACCTTCTGTTATATAGTCAAAAACTTTAGATTCACATACAAAAAATCCAGCATTGATCCAACTTCCATCACCTTTTGGTTTTTCTATAAATTCTAAAACTTGGTTATCTTCTGATATATTTAGAGCTCCAAATCTACCATCAGGTTGTGCAGATGTCATTGTCATAGCTTTTCCATGTGACTTATGAAATTTAACTAACTCTTCAATATTAATATCAGATACACCATCTCCATATGTCAGCATAAAAGCTTCATTGCCAATAAATTCTTGAGCTCTCTTTATTCTACCACCTGTCATACTATGTAAACCAGTATCAAGAAGTGTTACCTTCCAGGGTTCACTTGAATTGTTATGTATTTCCATATTGTTATTTTTTAAATCAATCGTAACGTTACTTTGATGAAGAAAATAATTAGCAAAATACTCTTTTATATAATAACCTTTATATCCAAGCAATATTACAAAGTCATTAAAACCATATTGAGAATACATTTTCATGATATGCCATAAAATTGGCTTTCCACCAATTTCAACCATAGGTTTTGGCCTTATGTCCGTTTCTTCACTAAGTCTTGTTCCAAATCCACCGGCAAGTAATAAAACTTTCATTCAATTCCTTCTTTATATTATATATTTATTTTAATTTATTTAAAATAGCAAAAACTAAGTTTGACACTAATTTATCATATTTAATTTCAGAATTAATAGCAAATCTATCATCATTCGTAGATATAACAAAATCGTTCTTCATATAAATTAAATACTTTAACAAATCAGTTTTTTTATTTTCTTCGTTCTTTTTCAAACTTGACATTATAGCTTCTTTACAATCGTCAACTGACGTAATAAAGTAACTATTACGACATCCTATATACCAAGGACAACCAAATAATAACACTTCTTTACCATTAATAATTCCATCCCAACCACTACTTCCTGTAATTGTTGCTACCATCTTAGAATGAATTGTTAAGTATTCAGATGGAGTATCTAAAGAACTGAAAATTACTTTCTTATCCTTTAATAAATTGTTATAAAAAGATTCATCCCTATAATGCACACTATTAATTCTAGTATGGTCAAATTGCCGGGGGTGTTCTTTTATAACAATTTTCCAATCAGTAGGGATTGCAGCTGACAAAAGTTTTACAATTAATTCTTGTTGCTGAAAAATATCTCCTAAAGGCTCAGTACTTCGTTCTGGTTGAAAATGGAGTGGTAAGTATATATAGTTTGTTGATTCATAATCAATTTTACTAACATTACTTTCATACAATAATCTAAAAACTTTTGTTTTTTTATTTTCATACAAGGAAATTAAATGTATAAATATTCGAGGTAAACATTGATCATATCTTATCGCACTTATTCGTAGAGGGGTAAACAATGTTAAAATATTTTTATTATTTTGAAATATTCTATTAAATAAAGTAAACAGTTTTGAGATTTTTGATTTTTCAACAACACTAGCATTAATCTTCTTCGAATAATCTATCCAATAATTATTAACTGACTCGGCCTGTTTTAAAAAGAATTCATTTAGATTTTCTTTTAATTCTCTGATAGTTAAATCTTTTAAATAATCAATAGGCACTTGTGTAGTATCATAAATATCTTCTTTCACAATTAACCTATCGTTGAATAGAGTTCGTTCTAAAACAAAAGTATTAATACCTCTTTTTCTTGCCACTTCATATAAAACATAATCATAGCCCATGTGAGGTGCTGTGGGGAAGCATACTAACTCAATTTTGTTTTTATCAAAGAAATTTTCCCAATATAAAAGTAGTTCATAATACAATCTTTTTCTTTTTTGCACACTAATACTAAAATAAGTATACCTATCTATTAAACTTAAAAATATACTTTCACATTTCAAGTAACTATCTACTAAACTTTTTGAAATAGTCAAACTATTATAAGTATTAATATTAAATATAAACTCAGGTCTATCAAATTGTAATTGATCAATAAAAGTTATATTAATATTTTTATGTTTTTTAAAAAAAGACTTTTCAGTTATATGCAAGACTTCATTATCACTATCTATTGATACTTTATCTATAACATGTAAAAAGAAATCATTTCTCCAGTCAACAAACATGATCTTCTTATTGGCCATTTTCAGTATGCTCCAATTTTAATAACAGTTTATTTAATATAAATAAATCAGTTCTGGACATAGACTCATGGGTAGCACCAGCAATATGTGGGGTCACTATTAAGTTTTTATTTTTTGATAATTCTAAAAAAACTTCCAAATTATTATCTCCACTTTCATTAGCTATAACATCTATAGCCACTCCTTTAAACCAATCAATTCTTATTTTTTCTAAAAGATAACTTTCATTTACAAGTTCACCTCTTGCAGTATTAATAAAAAACTTATTTTTAAGTAGGTCTATATATTTACTATTTATAAATTCAATATTATCTTGAGTATATGATGCACATAAAAAAATAATGTTAGATTTTTCTATCAGAAGATCTAATGATATTTCTTTCTGAACCTCATTATTTTTATTATCACATTCTAAAATATCATAATAACTAGTTACACAACCAAATGAAGTAAGATACCCAGCTAATATTTTTCCAACCCTACCATAACCAATAATCCCAGCTTTATTTCCATATAATTCTTGACCTTTCTTATTATCTCTAACAGACCATTTTGAATCATTTTTTAAAAAAAGCTCCTTGTAATTTCGAAGTAACGATAAACATAATCCAAAAGTATGTTCAGGAGTTGCTCTAATCTGATTTAAAAAATCAAATTCTCCTTTTAGTGATATTAGTTCTATTTTTCTACGTTTCACTTCTTCAACATCAATATGATTCCAACCAGTGGTTGGAGAACATATATATTTGAGATTCACAGCTTTATCTAGTATTTTTTTACCAACATAATGCTTTAATCTTATAAAGACTATATCAAGATCAAATAAAAACTCTTCATAGTTTCCATCAAAAAATTTAGCTCCATATTTAGATACTAGCAGTTCAGTTAAATCCTTCGAAAAATTTTCCTCAAATATTCCTACTTTCATACTCTATTTTTTCACTGCTTTTATTAAAATATGACTTGCTTTAGCTTTTTTTTCTAAATATCTTTTATATAAAATATTAAATTCTTCATCAAATAAATTATATTTTCCATCACCAGTAGGTTTTTTATCATTTAACCAAAAAAGTAGGTTAGAAAGGTCTCTTTTGTGATGGTATTCAATAGTAATATTTTTAAACCCAACTTTATCCAACATATATTTCATTGAGTTGTTTTTAAAATAGTACAAGTGAGCAGTACGATAATTAAATGTGTCAAAGTCATCTTTTATTAAATCATTAAGAATTTCATCAAAATTTGGAGTCATAATATGTAGTTCTCCATCAATTTTTAATGACTCGAAAATATCTTCTAAATAAGAGATTGGATTAGGAACATGTTCAATTACATCAAATGATGTAGCAATATCAATCTTCTCATTACTTTTAGCTAATTCACTACCATACGAAAAAACTTGATGTTTCTGGGACAGATACTTATGGAAAAACTGGCTTGGTTCAATAGCTATTGTTTTAGATGCAAATCCTACAATACCATCTAGAAAAGAACCTCCACCTGTACCAAAGTCTGCTACAATTTTATTTCTAAAATTATGTAATCCTATTTTAAAAATTTTTTCGTTTTCTAACTCATCTTGCAAGTTCTGAAATCTGTTAATACAAGCTTCATCATTATAATCTTTTCTATATTCTTCACTTTCATAATAATCATCGTCTGTAAATTTATCTAGAAAAATTGTATCACATTCATTACATTCAAAGACTTGATAGTCTTTATTAGTAAGTTGTCCATATGAACCTGATCTAATTTTTCCATTATATATTTTATGAATATTACCACTTGTACATATATTACATTTCATAATCTAATCCCTTACTAAGACATTTCTTCATTTTTTATTAATTCAGCAATTTTCATATCTATCATAGAGTCAATATTAATAGAATCATATTCATTCATTTCATATCCTCTACAATCTAAACCAACGAGTGATTTATCTTTATATAAAGATTTTTTGGTACTAGCATATACAGCGCCATTTCTTATATAAACATCTGGTAATACTTGACGAGGCTTCATATTTTCAAAACCTTGGTCTATATAATTCACCAAATAATTCTCTTCACCTACAAGCTTTTTCATTCTTAGAGGATGAGATGCACCAACATTAGAAACAGTTACTACTGTATCTGCTTTTGATTCAATTAACATTTCTATTGATTTGTCAATATGTTGAGTTTTTCTAAATGGAGAAGTTGGTTGCAACATAACATTAATATCATATTCAGAACCATTTAACTTTTCCATAAACTCTAATGCATGAATTACAACTGGATATGATTGCGCCATATCAGTACTCAATTCTGTCGGTCTTATAAATGGAACTTTTGCTCCATACTTTTTT
>MAAB01029117.1_pt1 | contig 14491 bp, 14 predicted proteins | sample 1115991 | NCBI WGS metagenome assembly MAAB01 (sample SAMN04961124, study PRJNA320927) | seawater metagenome | isolation source: sample BD02T18 sea water enriched with oil for 18 days | place: USA:Gulf of Mexico | collected 2013-07-27
TTAACCATCAATTTCAAAACTAATTTTGTTCTGTACACCAGCCACTTCCATGGCAACACCATCAACAACACGTGGCTTGTATTTGAACTTAGCAACCGCATCAAGGGCAGCTCTATCAAATACCCCTTCAGGCTTTGCTTTCACTACCGTTGCATGACTAACTGAGCCTGTTTTCGTTACAACAAACTCAACAATAACAAAGCCTTCAATACCACGAGATTGCGCCCGACGTGGATAAATAGCTGCTACCTTAACAATCGGCAAGTAATCTCCATCACCACTGTCTAGGCTTAAACCTCCTGACAATCCCATATCCCCTTGAATATCCGCTGCAAAACTACTTTTTATCGCATTAGCATTAGGATTGGACTGCTGCATTTGAGGTGCATTCATTGGTGGTGGTGGCTCTTTCGGCTTGGCTGGCTTTTGTGGCTTACGCTCTTTTTTAACAATCGTCTCATCTTTTTTTAAACGAATAAAATCAAGCACACTGCCTTTGGCAGGGTCTGTCATCACTTCATTGCCACCAGCAATTAACTTCTGCATCCCCCAAAGTAAAATAAAAGTCATACTTAAGGCTAATACTCCGGCAATAGCGTATCGAGCACCACTGCGTACTATAATTTGTTGCGATGTATTGGTTGACATATTTGTTGACACGTTTGTTGTCATGTTAAGTCCTTAACCTATTTTTAGGCCTCTTGCGCGGCAATAGATACATCATAAACACCAGCGGCACGCGCAGAATCCATCACCTTAATTAAGGTATCAGTGGTCGATTTTTTATCGGCTTGAATCACAACAGTACCTTGTGGGTTTTCTGCCTTTAAACGCTCAATATTCGCTTGTACACTACGAATATCTACTTTGCGTTTATTGATCCAAATATCACCTTTATCGCTAATAGCCACTAAAATGTTGGCACGTTCTTTTTTGACCGCGGTAGCGGCTTCAGGGCGATTAACATCAATACCTGCTTCTTTAACAAATGAGGCAGTGACAATAAAAAATATTAATAAAATAAACACCACATCAAGCATGGGTGTCATATCAATTTCTTCTTTTTCATCTTGGTCTTGTAACATTTGGTTTAAATGACGCATAACTAACTCCTACAATTTCTATTTTGGGTAGCTATTTCACCTGAGGTTAAATAGCTGCCATTATTAATTTAATGCTTAATGATTAATGATTAACCGCTAAGCTATCAGCGAGTAATTCGGCTTCTTTTTTAGCATTTCGGCGTAACCAAGTTGCGGTAAATACACCAGATAATGAACCGACCATACCAGCCATAGTCGGGATAGTGGCGCGTGAAACACCCGATGCCATCGACCTTGCATTACCGCTTCCCGATATTGCCATCACATCAAACACTTCAATCATGCCTGTTACCGTGCCCAATAAACCTAATAGCGGACACAAAACAACTAAGGATTGAATAAGCGCTAAATTACGATTTAACTTTGTCGTACCACGAGAAATTAACGCGTTGCGTATTTGTTCGCTGTACCAAGATGTTTGATCTTTACGACCTTGCCAGACACTGATCATGTGTTTCTTTACGCTGCGATAGCTGTAAAAAACAAAAACAAAACGTTCAAAAATCAACAACCACATAATGAAGATAACAGCGGCAATAACGATTAATACTTGCCCGCCAGTATCCATAAATTCATTAATGGCATCGTACATTTCCATTAAGGCAATCACTATTTATGCTCCTTGACCTGCAAGCGTTTGGCTTTGGGCTAACTCTGCTGATTCAGCATTTTCTGCAATGATGCCCGTACTTTCTTGTTGTAAAATATTAACAATGTTACGACTACGACCATTTAAGTAGGCAAAGATAAAGACCATTGGAATGGCAACAACTAAGCCTAGAACGGTAGTGACAAGCGCTTGAGAAATACCACCAGCCATCAGTTTAGGGTCACCGGTACCAAACAAGGTAATCGCTTGGAAGGTATTAATCATACCCGTTACCGTTCCGAGTAAGCCGATTAGCGGTGCAACCACTGAGATGATTTTAATTAAGGTTAAGCGTTTTGATAACTTAGGCACTTCTCTTAAAATAGACTCAGATAACTTAAGCTCTAAGGTTTCTGTATCTAGGTTTGGATTGTTATCTTTAACCTGCATAACACGACCCAGTGGATTATCACTAGATGCTGTAGAGGACTTAAGTTGACGTTCAACCTTAGCGCCAATAAGCACTAAACTGATGAGGCGTTCTAACGCAATAAGTAGACCGACTAAACCAATCGCTAAAATGATGTAACCCACTGGGCCACCTTGGTCGACACGTTCTTTCAAGTCAGGGGCTTGCACTAATAAACTTAAAATTGAACCGCCTGTTGGGTCTAAGGCAAAAGCGGTGGTATTACCGCCGCTGTTAACCAAATCACTTGTCGACGCTAAGTATCGGCTAGAGGGTTGTCTAATAAGCTCAGCAACCGTACCTGTTTCATCAATATATTCTAAATATTTGCCATCGGAGATTAAGTTAAAACCACCGACACGCGTAACCGCTGCATTATTACGATCGCCATTGGCTAAGACAACTTCACGATTAAACGTGGTTACTTTGCCGCTTTGTGTCATTTCACGTTGTAATTCAAACCATAAACGCTCAATTTCTTCAATAGATGCCAGCTTTGAACTGGAGCCCATGCTTTGCGCAAATTCATCTAAAAACTGACCTCGACCTGGTATTTGTGCAGAAATAACAGACGTTTGAAATTTACTGCGGGTATCACCTGATACTTGCTGTAACACACCAAACAATTCTTTTAATTCGCCTAAACGTTTATCTAAAGCCTCAGCCTTATTCGCCAACTTAATTTCGTTATCAGCAAAGTTTTGTTCAAGCTGTACACTGAGCACTAACGCATTATCACGCTGGTAGCTCATATCATTCAGCATATTTTGTTGTTGATTAACTTTGGCTTTAAATTGACTTTCTCTTGCTTGGTTTTGCTTAGTTTGGGTTATCTGGCCTTGCTCTAGTTGATTTAATAAATCATCAAGAGTGACTGCATTTTGTGCATGACTAACAGCACTTAAACAACTTAATGAAGCAAATGCCATCGAAAGTGCAGAAACAGTTAACGCTTTTTTACTTGCTTTATTTAGCTTAGTTACCGTGTTTTTGAATGTTTTAGTTACTGTGCTTCGTATTTTATTAGGATAATTAGTCATCATTATTACTCTGCTTGTGTCGATGTTTCATTAGTAGACACCGGTACCCCTGATATTGGTACGAGAATCAAATCTGGTGCTAGCTGTTTACGGGCTATACGTAAGGCTTTATTAATGCCTAAACGGTAATCTTGTGACAGTGATTGCCATTGGCCCCGTCCCCCTGAAGATTGCTTCCATTCACCTAAACGGCTACCGTCACGTGTTTGATAAACCAAACTCACGCGGCCAATACGTAAAAAATCAACATCCATTTTTTTACCGTCAATGGGTAAGATCCCACTGTAAGCTTCAATGGTACGACCGTAATCCACTTCAATTTGGTACGCTTCTAACACCCGACGGAACTTTTCAGAAACGGCAATATCAGCACGATTCATCATGGTTTTTAAGTCTTCAACACGCTTGGTTCTTTCACTAGGCAAAAAAGGAACATCAAGGGTAACAAAGGTATCTAATGTGCTAATCATACGTGCCATTAATGGCGATATTTGACGCTCAATAACACTGACTTCTTCCATCGACTTTGCTAATTGCGCTAGCTCGGTCATTTGGCTATCAAGCTGTGCTTGCATTTGCTGGTTATAAACACTGAGGCCATCAACTTCTTTTGTGACCACATGAAATTGCTGTAATTTAGTTTGTGCTTGATCAGTCAAAGTATTCACTTTTTGCTGTGACTTAGCGGCTGAATGGTTGATTTGCTGACCTGCATTAACCACCTTGTTTAATGAGGTATCACTTGATGGGTCAGTAGCACTTACTGAGGTAGCAAAGATTAAACTACTCGTGGTAAGGCCAACTATTAGGCTTGCTTTGGTGAGTTTAGACAACGTCATCGGTTTACCCTTTCTCTTTTAACTCTTAATTCATAAGAGCGTCATAATTATAAATACCATCTGTAACCTTCATAGCTAAAACAAAGATTCTTTTATTAGTATTCAAGAATGTGACAAAGTGTACCGAGGGAATATGACAGTTAAACTGCATAAGTGTGACGCTTATGTTGCATTAAGATTTCAGTTTAATGACAGCTAACAAAAGCAGAAATAGTGAGTCGTGTGGATCTTAAAATAAAGTGAGAGTTCTCGGTCAATATTTTCTGGGCTGCAGCGGGATTGGGATAAGTAAAATGAATATCCTTCATCAAATGCTGTAATCAAATCACAAAAAACTTCACAAATCGCAAGAAAATATAGACAACTAAATGCGCAAAGTTGAAGCTAGCAACTCATTAAACTATCGTCTGCTATGAGCCATAGTTGCCGTTAGCAAAAAAACTTACAATGGCTCATGTGAGCGTTCAAGAGAGAGTTACATAGATTAGCGGCAAGTTTACACTTTTCTCTATCGCAGGCGTTTAATTTTATTCGGAACTACCCTAAAGGCGCGGCTAATTGATCATTTTGTTTTTTTAGCTTGAGCAATAAAATCGTTTAAGTAGTCAATATGCTGGTCGGTCTTGCGAATACCTACAAAGATCTGTTTACCAATACCTTTCTCTCCAAAACGAATACTCTTGATAGGCATTGATTTTGAGTACTCATCTACTAGCCAGCCAGGCAAGGCACAAATACCTCGACCAGCGGCGACCATCTGTAACATGATCTCAGTTGTTTCAATGTTTGTGTGTTTCTTTACTGAACACTTTGCTGGATTAAGAAATTGACTAAAAATATCGAGCCTCAGGGGTTCAACAGGGTAACTAAACAGTACTTCTTCGCTTAGTTGCTCGGGTAATACAAAATTTTGCTTTGCAAGTTTGTGAGACGCGGAAACTACGAGTCTATGTTCATAGTCAAAAACGGGTATGTAGTCTATTTTAGGTTTAAAGAGCGGGTCTGGTGTAATAAGTACATCTATTTCGTAGCTAAGTAATGCTCCTAAAGCTCCAAACTGGAACTCCTGCTTCACATCCATATCAATGGCTGGCCACTGCTTTAGATAAGGCTGAATTACTCTAAGTAGCCATTGATAACAAGGATGGCACTCCATTCCAATTCGTAGCGACCCCATTTCACCTTTTGCAATCTGATTCAGTAATAATTCCGCGTGTAAAAACTGGGGCAATACTCTATTAGCAAGCGTTTGAATGCGTTCTCCAGCAGCGGTAAGACGCAAGTTTCGACCGTCTTTTTTCCATATCGGAGTAGCAATTTTGCCTTCTAATTTTTTGATACTGTGACTTAACGCAGATTGGGATAAGTGCAACGAATCAGCAGCTTTAGTCAGGGTTCCATGCTCTTTTATTGCAGTTAGTATTTCTAAATGAATCCTCTCCAACACCTGTTAACTCCTATCTTTAGCTTTAATGATGAACTACATTCATTGATGAAATTAGTTCATTTTATCAATCAAACAAGTTAATTTACAATTACCATTAACTGTTCAACAACAATTAACAGGAATAAAACCTATAAGAAAAGTTGCGCCAACATACGTAAGCCAGTAAATAATAATACGAAGGCAAAGATTTTTTTCAGTTTTATCGCATCTAATTTTGCTGCCAGTGATGCCCCTACAGGTGCGAATAATACTGTTAGCGGCACAATACAGGTGAAGGCAAATAGATTGACCAAGCCAAATGTACCAGCTGGAGCATCGGTTGGTGTACTGCCCAATATCAACATTGTTAGCGTACCCGGCAACGAAATGATTAACCCTATTGCCGCAGCTGTGCCAATGGCCTTGTGGGCGGGATAGTTATATAGGGTGAGTAGTGGAACCGAGATAGTGCCGCCGCCGATCCCCACCATAGAACTGAAAAAGCCAATGGATGCTCCCATAACCGTTTGTCCTGTTATATTAGGCAGTTTTGGGTAGAGAGCGGATTTTCCAGTTCGGAACAGCATGTTTAGTGCCGATAAAGCCGCTATCACCCCAAACAACATAGTAAGCATAGTACCTTCAACGCGAGTCACTAACCAGCTACCAACCAATACCCCCATAAGAATAAATACAGCCCAACGTTTGAGAAGATAAAAATCCACATTACCTTTTTTATTGTGAGAACGAATTGAACTAATAGACGTTGGTACTATGGTGGCCAGTGAGGTTGCGGTCGCAACTAGCATCGCAGACTCTGGTGATACGCCAAAGCTCTGGAACAAGAAAAATAGCACTGGGACTATTACGATACCGCCACCTACGCCTAACAAGCCAGCTAAAATGCCTGCGAATACACCTGTGGCAACCAATGCCAAAAAGGTAGAGATATTATTTGTTATAAATTCAATGATATTCATTTACTACTTCTTCTATTTTTAATAACGGCAAAGACCTTACTATCAATTCAAGGGACAACTGCAGCCTTCGTTGTAGGTCTTTAAATAAAACAACAGCCTAAGCATGTCCCACTAGCTCGGTTTTGGCAAAACCCAAGATAACGTATTGTCGTAATTATCTATTCCTATTCTATGCCCCCGATGATTTTTAGCCTTCAGTGAAGGGTTAAAAATTTGGCAATGGGAGTTAAAGCCCATCCCCCCAAAAGTAGTATTAATAAACATCATTATATTGGTTCATTACTGGTGTAGAGTTCTTTTCGAATTATTTCTGCACCTGCAGTTAAAGCATTTAACTTCCCCCTTGCTACATGACGAGATAAAGGGGCCATGCCACAGTTGGTGCAAGGGTAAAGCTTGTCGGCATCGACAAACTTAAGTGCTTTTCGTAGGGTATCTGCTACTTCCTCAGGTGTTTCAATGGTATCGGTTGCTACGTCAATGGCCCCTACCATTACTTTTTTACCGCGAATGAGTTCAAGTAACTCCATTGGAACATGAGAGTTGTGACATTCTAGTGAGATAATATCGATATTAGATTTTTGCAATTTGGGGAAAGCTTCTTCATATTGTCGCCACTCTGACCCCAAAGTTTTTTTCCAATCTGTATTGGCTTTGATGCCATAACCATAGCAAATATGTACAGCAGTTTCGCATTTCAGTCCTTCAATTGCTCTCTCTAAACAAGCAATACCCCAATCATTTACCTCATCAAAAAATACATTAAATGCAGGCTCATCAAATTGGATAATATCAACTCCTGCAGCCTCTAACTCTTTGGCTTCTTGATTTAGAATTTTGGCAAATTCCCAGGCTAGCTGTTCTCGACTTTTGTAATGGTCATCATAAAGCGTATCTATCATCGTCATGGGACCTGGCAAAGCCCATTTAATAGGTTGCTTGGTTTGCTGACGTAGAAACTTGGCATCTTCAACAAAAACTGGCTTTTGGCGACTAACAGGGCCAACGACTGTAGGTACACTTGCATCATAACGCTCACGAATTTTAACGGTTTTACGTTTCTCAAAATCAACACCGTTGAGGTGCTCAATAAACGTAGTAACAAAATGTTGCCGCGTTTGCTCACCATCGCTGACAATATCAATACCTGCTTGTTTTTGATCTTGCATTGACAAACGTAAAGCATCGCGTTTACCCTCAGTTAATTCCTCACCTTGTAATTTCCAAGGTGACCAAAGTGTCTCAGGTTGTGCAAGCCAAGAGGGTTTAGGCAAGCTGCCTGCAGTTGAAGTAGGTAATAGTATTTTCATGATAAAGATGCCGTATATTTTAAATTAATTATTGAACGTAGCTAGCAGACCATTGCTCAAGAACAGTTTGGTGCGGTTTAATGAAGTGTTTCTCAGTAAATTTTCCCTGATCACTAGCCAACTGGCTACGTTCTTCTCGATCATACACAATTTGAGTTAATGAATGATCTAGATTTTTTAAGTTTGGTTGATAGGATTTTCCTGCTACAGCATTAGCATTATAGATCTCAGGACGGTAGATTTTTTGAAAAGTTTCCATCGTGCTAATGGTGCTTATAAGCTCAAGGCTAGTGTAATCATTAAGTAAATCACCAAAGAAATAAAAGGCCAAAGGCGCAACACTATTTGGTGGCATAAAATAACGAACCTGTAAGCCCATTTTTTTGAAATATTGCTCAGTCAAAGAAGATTCATTTGGCTGGTATTCAACACCCAATACTGGATGCTGGTTTTCAGTTCGGTGATAGGTTTTGGTATCCGAAACGCTGAGACATATAACTGGTGTTTTATTAAAATTTTGTTTATAAACATCTGAATTCACAAAATACTGAAAGAGTTTCCCATGTAGTTCGCCAAAGTTATTTGGAATGCTAAACTTGGGCTGATCCTTATTATGATTCAGCAGTAATACGCTAAAATCATAATCTCGCACATAAGAGGAGAAATTATTCCCTACAATGCCTTCAATGCGTTGGTTCGTTTGATGATCTACAATATTCGTTTTCAATATTTCAATCGATGGGAAGGCTTGACCACTACCTTCAATATCCATATCAACCGAAATGATTTCAAGTTCGACAGAATAACGATCTCCTTTGGTATTATCCCAATGCGCTAGAGCATTAAAACTATTGTCAATCATCTTTAAAGCGTTGCGCAAGTTCGCTTGACGGTAGTTTCCTCTCGCCAAATTAGCAAAGTTGGTAGTGATACGCGTATTGTCTGATGGGTGATAATTTTCATCGAGACAAATGCTCTTAATAGTAAATGTGAAGTCTTTATTCATTGTGATCTTTATCCTATTTTCTTATATAAACCCTAAATTTATTTCTTGCTCTCTCTAGACTTTCCAATCTTCTTTACTGATTTTCTCAGTCAGTAGCCTTCACAGTATTTTTTGGTTTATGCCTAAAGGCTTTATTGAAAACCAACTGCAATATTGTCTAAAGTTAAAAGCAGAGTGTGTTTTATACTTGGTTCATTACATGAATAAAATTGATTTTATTTCATTGATATATGAAATTTGTTCATGAATTGTTTATTCGTAGGCTTTGGAGCATTCCTACGAGTCATTCGGGGTTATACGATCACACATTTAGCCTTAAACTGATTATCGATCAAAACTACCCTATAGAATAATCACGTTCACTTGGAATTATTCAAATGCGAATATAACTGAACGTCTACTTTTTTTGATGTAAGTGAGTTGGTAGATAAAGGAAGCCCCATATTTTGAACATTGAAAACAACTTAAAAAGCTATTGATGCTAATAACCGCAATGTTGGATAATTTGCCGTTTGTTAGGGAAGTGCTAAAGGCAAAAAGGAGCACATTATAGTCATTAGAAAAACGCTGACAAAGGCGGACGATTTTACCTTTGTAGGCTTAACTATTAACTTAAGGCTTAGAGAGCTGTTAACAAGTATTAAAATCGATACCAATAAGCTACGTCTAACTAGTTTTTAGTTCGCATATTTAGCTTTATTGTCGCCTAATATGGCATTAAAACAACGATTGATTCTCCATTAAATTAGCGTATTCTGAATAGTTCTATATTTATTCATTTGGAAACGTCATTTTGAAAAAAATTGCGCAAGGTTTTTTGTTGTTATACTTGCTTTTTAGCTTATCTGGCTGTATTGCGGCTACTGTTTTATCTGCCGCGGTAGATGTCACTACAACAGTTGTTGGTGGGACTATCGACGTTGTCGACACAGTTACTCCAGACATTATTGATGACGATGATGAACAAACAGACGACGATGGTAACGACAACGGAAAAAGTTAAACTGCTTGGTTTGATAAATAATTCATCTAATATGGTTAGAATTTCTCATCGCGTGACGCCTTTCTCATTATTTTTGAAAAACCAAAGTCGCTTATAGTAATTAGCTTTAAATTCTGTCTTTATAAATAAGCGTTTGCAGTGCTTGCTCTCGATTGGTGAATTGATATTTTTTATCTAATAACGTTGCTAAAGATAACTTATGTAATGATTGATTAATTCTCTCATTGCCCGTGATAACCAGCACCTTTTTATTTTTTGATTTAGTCCGGTCAATAAGATCGGTGATCATAATTGCGGTGGTTGTTCCTATCAATTTGGCGTTTGATAAATCTATCACTAAGGTGGTGAACGCGAGGTTTTCAGTAAAACGACGAGATAACTCTCTAGAAACAGCAAAACTAACAGGACCGTCAATTTCGAGTAAAAGCGTGTTTGCTAAGGATTTACTCAGCTTATTTTGAATATCATCCGTTAACGCTATATTCGTCATGTTTGATGGTGTTTCACTGCTTATTTCACTGATTAACTCATCCCCTCTTTTAAAGGTAATATTATCAAGTTGAATATGAGTTAAACGATCTAATGTCACTAAATTTGCGATGAACATACCGACTAACACCGCAGTGATTAAATCGACAAAAACGGTAAGCAGCAATACTAATAACATTAAAGCAGCGGAAAATAATCCAACTTTTTTTATCTGAAAAATAAAACGCCAATCAATAATATCAAGACCCACTTTAATTAGCATACCTGCCAAAACAGTATGGGGAATATACTGTGCGTAATCTCCTGCCCAAAGAATAACAATGAGTAAAGTAATAGAATGTATGATGCCTGATAGGGCTGTTTTACCGCCAGCACGAATATTAATAGCAGTACGCATGGTCGCCCCTGCGCCCGGTAATGCACCAAAAAAACCCGCAATAGTATTCGCAATTCCTTGGCCGATCAGCTCTTTATCACTATCGTGGTGAGTCTCGGTCAGCGTATCTGCAACCATTGAGGTAAGTAATGAGTCGATAGCGCCTAAAACCGCTAATAAAAAGGCAAAGTAGCTAACTTGATACAGTGACTCTAACGATAGGCTAGGCAGTGATAAACTCGGAAATCCCGTCGGAATTTGCCCGATAACAGAGATACCTTGTTGGGTAAAAAATGTCGCACTAATGACGGTTAATGTGATTAAAGCAAACAATGGTGCGGGGATTATCTTGGTCCATTTTTCAGGCCAGTAAATCATAAGCAACAAGGTGATCACACCCAGTACCGTCGCAAAAGTATTTTGCTGACTGAGTGCTTTGGGAATATTCATTAAGGCTGCTAACGCGTTACTGTCCCCTGCATTACCTAAAAGTGGCGATATTTGCAGTAGAATAATAATGATGCCAATGCCGGTCATAAAGCCAGAAATAACGGGATAAGGCACCATAACAAAATACTTACCTAGCTTGAGTAAACCGAATAATATCTGGAATAAGCCAGCTAAAATGACACAGGTAAAAGCGAGCACCAAACCAGTATCAGGATGACTACCGATTAATTGCGTGAACACTAAAGCCATGACCACACTCATAGGCCCGGTTGGACCGGAGATTTGTGTGGCGGTTCCACCAAAGAGCGCAGCAAAAAAACCAACAAAAATAGCACCGTAAACACCGGCTATAGCCCCAGCCCCTGATGATACGCCAAAGGCTAATGCTAAGGGTAATGCGATTACTGCAGCAGTTAAACCGCCGAAGATATCACCTTTAAGGTGCTGACTAGATATTTTGTTGAGTAAAATAATGGCTATCTTTTGTGGGTAAAGAGAGTCCCAGTATAAGCGCGACTCAAAAAAAGTTGTTATTAGACCTTGGTAGGCAAACTAATATGAACGGTAACACCAGCAGGGTTTTGATGATTATAAGCGCTGATATTTCCCTGATGAAATTGGCAAATTAAGCGTGAAATATATAAACCTAAACCAAGGTGTGGCACCACTTGTTTATTTTGCGCTTTTTGGTTTTCATCACGCAATGACACCATGGAATCAAATAAACTTTCGCTGAGCTGCTCTGGTAATAAAATGCCATTATTGCTAATAAGCAGTTCAGCATTGTGCTTATTACTGCTCTGTTTCAACTCGATTGTGATGATATTGTCTTGGCTAAATTCCACGCCATTACTGATCACCTTGTCTAACAATTGCACTATATGTTCAGGTGAGCCATGCAAAAGGAATGCGTTTGTTTTGGGCTGCTTTATGTCGATATTCAAGACGAAGGTCACCTTGGGATATATTTGCTGATAGCCAGAAATACAGCCTTTAACAACCTGCTGTAAATCAAAATCAATTTTTTCAGTGCTTGATAACATTTGTTCAAGGCGAGTTGCTTCACTCATATTGGTGAGAATTAAATTTAAGGTATTAATACCGGTTTGCGCTCTTTCAATATAAGGACTGTTACTTTTATCTGTTTGAGCTTGCTGCATTTCTTGTAAACTTAAGTTATCTAATGAGGTTTTAACCACAGCTATCGGGGTTCTTAATTCATGAGATAAACGAGAAGACATGTTTTCTAAATAGTGATTGTACTCACTTAAGCGGTTAACTGCGGTGGTAAAACTGCGCGATAAATCACCTATTTCATCATTACTGTTGGAAGCCTGCATTTGGCCAATAATTCGTCCTTGCTTATCAATGGCTAATTCGGCTTGACTAGATAAATCTCGAATACGTGATGAAATGCGTGAAGCAAATAAAATAAAGGCCAAGGCGCCTAAGCTCATAATCGCTAAAATGACGGTAAATAATTTTTCTAAAGCGCGATTTCTTAAGCTACGTATACCGTTAGTCGTTTCTTCGACAATGACAGCACCTTTTACTTGGTTGTTAATAAAGATGGGGTAAGCCGCAGAGAGTACTAGCGCTTTTTTATCGGTCGTTAAACGCCATTGAGAGGTTGCCTTTCCACTTAACGCATTAACAATATGCGAGCCTTGTAAATGTTGTGCATCATAGAGTTGGTCGATAAAGTCTGTTGACGGTTTAGTTAATATTTTATAATACAGAGGCAATAAAAATTGTTGCTTAAACTGATACCAGAGACTACTTTTTTCATCTTCTTTGGGCTGCTTTTCCTTCGCATGCCATACACCACTAGCAGACTTTAGTGAACCTGCGCTAGCGAGCACTCGGTGGTGTTGATCAACAACCCAAATGCTAGAATTAGTATAACGCATGCCTTTAACAATACGCTCAATCTCGGGCGAAGGTACCACAATGGTCCCCAAACTTTCTTCTTTACTGGGATCTGCAGAGCCAATTGCAGAGACTGCTTCACCATCAATTTTATCTACGTCATAAAAAGCAAAAGCAATGTTATCGCCTAAATTGTCTAAAGGTACTCTTAACTCGACATTATAGCCTTGTGGCGTTGATAACCAGTGTCCTTGAATATGTGGTGCCGGCGCAGGAATAGCAGTGTCATCATCAGTAAGCGCAAAGGCAGATATCCAACCCGCTTGTTTATTACTGATAATAAAGCGATTTAACGTATTGTTCGTATCACTAAAAGACAGAGCTAAATGATCGTTATTGGTGATACTTCGGGTATTTTTACCACGAAAGATCATGTGGTTATCAACGACCTGAAAAAACAAATACAGATAATTATCGTATTTACCTACACTCGCTTTAAAGTTAAGGCTTAATGGCTCGTTGGCAAATAGCTGTTGTTGCTGGTGATAAAAGTGTGTGCGTTGGTTAAAGTCAGGCCAATCGTTATGTAAACCGTCTAATTGAACTGCTTCCGTCAATTTATAACCATAAAGATCTTTGCCTTGTTCAACATCAGGTAAAAAACTCGCTTGATTATTAAAGAGATTTTCACGCTCATGCAACGCAGTCGCTAGCGCTCGTGCGGTACCTACTAATGTTTGCTCTTGTCCAAAGCGCAAATACTTTTCCATTTCCCAAACATATTGATAACCAAACCAAGGAATAACAAACAGAAAACTTGAAAGCAATAACAGTTTTGATCTCAGACCAAAACGTAATTTGAAGCGTTTACTATTAACCATATTAGCCATATTAAGCTTCATCATCGGTAGTGTTTTTAGCACTTAACCAGCGATAGCCCATGCCATAAACGGTTTCGATGCAGTCAAAACTGCTGTCGTGTTGCATAAATTTTTTGCGAATTCGTTTGATATGTGAAGTGATAGTACTGTCATCCACATATATTTTTGAATCACTCATCAGTTGTGTACGATTTTTAACATGACCAGGATTTTTGGCTAATGCATGAACTAACCAAAATTCGGTAATGGTTAAATCAATAGACCTGTTTTGCCAGGTAATACTCATACGTTGGCTATCCACCGTAAGTGCACCAGAGCGAGTGATATGTTCATCGTTAACGGGTTTCTTTAGTGCTTCTTGGCGGCGAAATAATGCTGATATTCGTGCTGTTAAGTGAGGTAAGCTAATATCTTTGGTTAGATAGTCATCGGCGCCAATCCGTAAACCAGAGACAGTATCAAAATCATTGTCACGTGCGGTTAAAAATATAATAGGTAAAGTAGCCGACTTAGCTCTGAGTTGCTGACACAAAACAAAGCCACCGTCATATTCATCATTCAAACCTATGTCTAAAATGACTAAGTTGGGTAAACGTAGATTAAAGGCTTGGGTAGCGCTAGATCTATCTGCATAGGTTTGCACTTGATAGCCTTGGCTACG
>MAAB01029062.1_pt1 | contig 14488 bp, 10 predicted proteins | sample 1115991 | NCBI WGS metagenome assembly MAAB01 (sample SAMN04961124, study PRJNA320927) | seawater metagenome | isolation source: sample BD02T18 sea water enriched with oil for 18 days | place: USA:Gulf of Mexico | collected 2013-07-27
AATGACAATTCGAATAATAGTGATAATTCAGATAACAGTACTGATGTAGCAGTATCCGACACCGCTAATGATAATTCAGATAACAGTACTGATGTAGCAGTATCCGACACCGCTAATGACAATTCTGACAACACCGATAATTCAGATAACAGTACTGATGTAGCAGTATCTGACACCGCTAATGATAATTCAGATAACAGCACTGATGTAGCAGTATCTGACACCGCTAATGACAATTCGAATAATAGTGATAATTCAGATAACAGTACTGATGTAGCAGTATCTGACACCGCTAATGATAATTCAGATAACAGTACTGATGTAGCAGTATCTGACACAGCTAATGACAATTCGAATAATAGTGATAACTCGGATAACAGTACTGATGTAGCAGTATCCGACACCGCTAATGACAATTCTGACAACACCGATAACTCGGATAACAGTAATGATTTAGATGTTGCCATTTCGGATAGCTTTAATGATAACTCAATAGTGATAATTCGGACAACTCTGATAACAGCAATGATTTTGATCTAGCCGTTTCAGATAACGGTAATGACAATTCAAATAATTCAGATAACTCCGATAATTCTGATAACAGCAATAATTCGGATAACTCCGATAAGAGTATGGCTAATGCAAATGCAATGGGGTCTGCAGCTGCCAACAATGGCGGTACAGCCACTGTTGATAACTCAGATAATAGTGATAACTCAGATAATAGTGACAACAGTTATGCCGATGCGAGTGATCAAGCAGCTTCAGCGAATAATAACAGTACCGCCACTGTTGATAACAGTGACAATAGCGACAACAGCGACAATAGCGACAACAGTAGTGCTTGGGCTGATGGATGGGGAACATCTTCAGCAAATAATGGTGGCACAGCTACTACAACCTATAGCGTTAATGAATCTTCATTAACGGGTTCAGTTGCTAATAATAACGTGTCATTTAACTTCGGTGGTGCTTCTACAATGTCACAAAGTAACAATATGACCGATACCTTCAATGGTACAGCTGGCATTAACCAAAACGTACAAAATCTTGGCAATAATGCTTTAACTCAACAACAAGTATCATTTCAAGGAAATGTTGATGTAAACCAATAAGAGGTAGGTACATCATCACGTTAAGGTTTATGTAAAATGACGTTAAAAAGTTGCTGGCATTATGTCAGCAACTTCTTATAAGGATAAGGGCTATGAAAAAGCTATATCAAAGTACTCGTCTATTAATATTACTTATTTTGTTAATTATAATAAGTAACAAAACCTTTGCCGAAGATGTTGTAGACATTACGATAATTGATGTTGCGCCTGTATTGTTTGAAGAATTAGATCAAATCCGAGGCCTTGGTGGAGTCGCCGATGTTACTAACAATGCGAACTTAGGAGCCGTGCTTACCAATAATGGTGTTAGCAACAGTGTGACTGGATATAACATCATAGATCAAGGCTCATTTAATGACGCAAGTGGAGTATTTTCAATTATTCAAAATACGGGTAATAATGTCATCATTCAAGACTCAACTATAATTACTATTACAATAACTCCTGAGTAAAGGTAACCATTATGAGTAGAATGTTTACGGTATGTTTCCCGCTAATAGTAATACTGCTAACGCAAATAATGTCAGCACATGCTGGCACTGTTAATTTAGGTGGAGGTTTTAGTGGAGGACATTTTTCAGTAAATGTTTCAAGCATCAAAGAGCGGCGTTTCAAAACTATCTATAAACAACAATACGACTTTAGTTGTGGCTCTGCCACTTTGGCAAGTTTATTGTCTTTTCATTATGACGATGTTGTTGATGAGTTTAATGTCTTTAAAGATATGTATAACCATGGTAATCAAAATAAAATACGGAAACAAGGCTTCTCGTTGTTCGACATGAAACTCTATTTATCACGTCGAGGTTATAGATCTAATGGTTTTAAAATAAGTTTAAACCAGCTGGCAAAAGCTGAGATTCCGGCGATAACTATTATTAATAACAAGGGTTATATGCACTTTGTTATTATCAAAGGCAGTGATGAAAAGGAAGTATTAGTTGGTGATCCTGCCATTGGTATTAAAGTATATAGCAGAGCAGAATTTGAAAAAATGTGGAACAAGCAAATTGTTTTTGTTATTCAAGACAAAAAGGATATTGCCTCTAACCATTACCAAACGCAGGAAGAGTGGAACTTACGAGTGAAGGCTCATTTAGGCCTAGCCGTTGAGCATTCTAGTTTAGCGTTATTTAATATACTGCAACCTTCAGGAATTGATTTTTGATATAAAATTTAGGATATTTACATGAATATAAACTCAGTCATGCTTTTAAAGAATCTATGCATAATGATGGCATTTATAATCATGATGGGCTCAAATTTAGTGTCTGCTACAAGCATAGAATATATCGCTTTTAAGCCACCTCTAGATAAAGATAAATGGCTTAAGGTATCAGACAAAAAGTTAGCTTTTTCACGAGGAGGATTTATATTACCTAATGGTGTAATTGTTGATATCAGTTTTGAAAAGCGTATATTTCGAAATGGTCAAGAGACCTCTAGTTCTTATTTTCAAACAGCAAATAATCAGAACTTAGTTAAAAATGGAAAATTAAATATCCCTGGATTATCTAATACCTTATTTCAGTCTGTTGTCCAAAATGATCTCGACAACCAAATACTACAAACGATCAATAATATCAACATTGACATTAAAAACTTAGATAATATTAACTTAACTCCAAGTGATAGCCAATTTTATAATTTGCACTCATTGCCTATAACCATCAACTAATAACCACAAGATTAATCCACAGATAATATGACGTTGTTATATCCCTTCCAGTTGAAAATGCTAGATTGATAATCTCTGAACGACTCATAATCAAGCCCCATTCTTGATAAATAATTATCTCTTAAAACTTAAAAAGAAATCCTACGTATTGTGTGGGCTGAGTATGAACTGCTCTATTCCCCGAAATACGGGTAGAAGCGTTTGAAGCACCTTTAGATGAAGTTCAAATTGAATAACTATGTTTACCATTAACCTACCTTGCTTGAGGTATGGTTGATTCCTACTGAATTCAAAACGAAACGGCTATAAACAAAGTGTTGCTTTAAATATCTCGAATTAAAAAACCATTGGAACCCTGAAGTTTAGTCGAATATCTGGGGCATCATCAGTAACGCCAATATTTAATGATAAATTAATATTGGTTTGTTTTGTATAGTTGAATGAATAGCCAATAATCAGTTGACCAATATCAAGCGCACTACCGTCAATTTTAAAGTCATCAATTTTGGATTTTAACACATGCTTATGTGAGTAACTTAAGCTCATAGAAGTACGTTCATTTAATGACAGACCTAAGCCAAAGCTAAACCCTATACTATCACCAGGATTAACTTCCCCTACCTCTTCATTGGTTTTTAAATTATTGCCATAGCTTATATTACCAAAAAGCACGCCAGGATCAGTGGCATAGATTGCAGTTAAACTAGGTTGAACACTGTAGTAACCTGATCCTGTTGGTAATTCTGTAGGAAAAACAGTTCCTGGAGTTGATTCTACATATTCAACATCGAATGGACTTGTACCTGTTGGGATTGTGGCAACAAGGTTAAAAACATAAATTGCTCCGCCATCAGCGCCAGAGTTAAGTTGATAACGTGTAGACAGTTCGATATCACCCATATCACTACCACTTGCCGTAAATATGTCATCTTCACTAACCCCTACACTTATTGGACGAGAGCGCTGACTGTCATTGCGGCCGATGTAAGAAAGTTTGAAGTCGACCTCCCATCGATCAGTCATACCATATCGAGCACCGAGGCTACCAACAACAGTATGACGTTTTATCTCTCTAAGATCGATTACACCAACCACGAGTGCAGGTAGAAAAGAATAAGCATCTAGAAATACACGGTTAGTATCTGTGTATGAATAACCTAACCTTGGCTCTATTATCAATGTACCTGATTTTGTAAGGACCCCGCTAATATTAGTACTTAATTTAGGTATTGCAGAGACATCAATCCGGGTAGCTTTTTTAGGGGGCGCTTTACCGACTGGCTTATTAATGACAGCCGAAGCATTATGCTTCTTGTTATTAGTAACTCGATTGTTAGCTTGTTGGGCGTTTTTGTTTTTGGGAGAATTTGTCTTTTGTTGATCTATTTTTGATCTTTGCTTTTTAATTGAACGCTTTAATTTTTCAATCTCGTTTCCCTGCTGAATTAGTATTTTATATTGTCGCTCTAACTCAAGTAAATATTTTTTTTTAGCCGATTCTTGCGTTTCAGTAATTTGCTGTGAATAACAGTAATGGGTTGTAGACATCGACAATGCAAACATAAGTACAAATAGTTTATATCGTTTTACATTGGGTAGAATTATGTGATTGTTAGTTTTTTTCATAAAATTCTCTTATATGAAAACATTCAAAGTATTTCAGTCAATTATTGAAAGTTCACAAATATATTTGTTAACTGAAAATCATGCTTTAGACCTAGATGCTAGTTAATATAAGCTTATATGGTAAACCTTGAAATGCAAATTTAGAAAGTAACAAATAAGATAAAAACGTGTAGGAAAGTTGATTTTTAAATATTACTCAAGTATCGACGGTGTAGTTTGGCGAATGGAAGATATACTTGAAATTAACAGCGAATAGAGTAAATCCACAAATATAGGGTATCTTACAAGTCAGATTGATTTTTAAAATGGTGCTAAGCAGCCGTTTAATCAACGTGATACTCATACATTGTTACTTACATAATGAAACTCTCATGGGGTTAACGACATAGCTTTAAACAAAGTAAGTGATGAATATAAAAACTTTCATACTCAAGGAATAGTGAATAATGGTAAGTTATTAGTAACAAACTATTTGATACTTCTTTTTGATTAATGCGTTTGACTAATATAATTATTATATAAGGATGTTTCATGACCATCATGCAAAAAGCTCTATGGTTAATTGCCAGTATCGGTAATTATTCAGCAGGGTACTATTATATGCACAGTGAAAGTGCTTTTAGTTTAGTTTTATTAATTTCCACATTACTTTATAGCACTATTGGACTATATGATGTCTTTCATAGTCGTCATAGTCTAAATCGTCTTTATCCGGTAGTCGCTTACTTACGCTATTTTCTTGAATCTTACCGCGTTGAAATTCAACAATACTTTATCGCGAACGATACAGAAGAACGTCCATTTAATCGTGAGCAACGTACTTTGGTGTATCAACGAGCTAAAAATGTCCGCGATACTATCGCTTTTGGAACCCAGCGTAATCTTGTTGAAGATAATTATCTCAGTTTATGGCATTCATTAGCGCCTACCCGTATAAAAGAGGTTGCCAAGCGAGTAATTATTGGAGGGGAGAGTTGTCAGCAGCCATACTCAGCATCCTATTTAAATATTTCAGCGATGAGTTTTGGCTCGTTAAGTGCCAATGCCATTGAAGCACTGAATTTAGGGGCTAAAAAAGCAGGTTGTTATCATAATACCGGAGAGGGTGCAGCTAGCCCATATCATTTGAAACATGGCGGCGATATCGTGTGGCAGCTCGGTACCGGGCTTTTTGGCTGTCGCGATGAGCAAGGACGATTTAACCCCGCTACTTTTGAAAAAACAGCTAAGCTACCACAAATAAAAATGATTGAAATAAAGTTAAGTCAAGGAGCAAAACCAGGTCATGGTGGTGTGCTGCCTAAAGCGAAAATTACCGACGAAATCGCCCACATCAGGCATATTTCAAAGGATAAAGACTGTATCTCGCCCGCAGTTAACCCAGAATGCACCTCTCCAAAGGATTTGTTATCTTTTATTGAGCAGTTACGCAGCTTGAGTGGAGGTAAGCCCATTGGCTTTAAATTATGTATTGGTAACCCCGCTGAGTTTTTAAGTATTTGTAAAGCAATGTTAGAAACAGGCATAACTCCTGATTTTATCACTGTTGACGGAGCTGAAGGTGGTACCGGGGCTGCGCCAGTTGAATTTACCAATCGCTTAGGTTTAATCTGTTTAGAGGGCATAAGCATAGTAAACAATGCATTGATTGGCGTGGGGCTGAGAGATAAAATAAAAATAATTGCTTCGGGGAAAACGGCGTCAAGCTTTGATTTGCTCGCAAAAATTGCTGCCGGCGCTGATGTGGTAAATGCAGCTAGAACAATGATGATGGCCATTGGCTGTATCCAATCAAGACATTGTAATACTAACCTTTGTCCTACCGGTGTCGCGACTCAAGATCCCGCGAGAGCAAAAGCAATTGACATCGAGTCAAAAAGTGACCGAGTGAAAAATTTTCATGATAATACGGTGGCGAGTTTCTTTGAATTGGTGGGCAGTATGGGCTTGGACGATCCGACCAAGCTTGTTCCGCAAATGATTAAAAGGCGTTCACCTTATGGAGTGCAAATGTCGATGGGCAGTATTGTAGCGCCGTTACCCGCAATGGCTTTAATCGACCCTTTACAAAACAAGTTAGAGCTTGATGAATCGTGGCAACATTGGTGGCAAGCAAGTAGTGCTGAGCAATTTTATGTCAATGATGTTTTTATATTAAAATCGCCAGAGTTTCATCAAGTAAAAACTAATCAAGCTTAGTGAAGTGGCATAGACAGTGTCCTCTATGTCATATGACTTAGAGGACTATAGCAATACTCAATATTGCCTTTAGTTGAGCAATTATATCGTCTTAGCTAAAACGAATGTTTTATTACTCTGCGACTAATTGCTTAAGCGTGTAACTTGTGTCGTTACTACCCAATTTAGCCTTCATATAAGGTAATATTTCTTCAAGTTGTGTCGCTAATTGCCATGGCGGGTTAACAATAAATAATCCTGTGCCCGTCATACCATATTCATCAGTATCATTTTCTAGACAAAACTCTACTTGTAATACATTTTTGACAGAGCTTTTACTGAATGTATGACTCATCTGTTCAACTAGCTCGCGCTTAACAACCGGATACCAAAGAATGTAAGTGCCCGTTGAAAACTTTTCATAGGCCTTAATAATCGTTTTAACCGCTTTCTGGTAGTCTTCTTTGAGTTCATAAGGAGGATCGATAAGTACAACACCACGACGACTTGGTGGTGGTATTAAACCAAGCACACCTTTGTAGCCATCAGACTGCTTAACAAATACTTTACGCCAGCGTTGACAAAAATCCTCTAAGTGCTGAATATCAGTAGGATGTAATTCAAATAAATGACTACTGTCTTGGCGACGAACAAAAGCTTTCGCTATGCCTGGAGAGCCAGGGTAAACATCAAGATCGTTACTTATGCCTGAAGTAAGGTTAAGACTTTTAATCAGCGATAGATAAGGTTCAAGTGATTCTGGTGCCTCGTCATCGTTAATAATTTTAGCAATACCGTCTTTATATTCACCCGTTTTTTGGGCATATTCATCGGCTAGTTGATACATACCAGCCCCGGAGTGACTATCTATATAACAAAAGCCTTTTTCTTTACGAGTCATATAATCTAAAACAAGTGATAAAACACTATGTTTTAGTACATCGGCAAAATTGCCAGCATGAAAAGCGTGACGATAACTAAGCAAGATAATTCCTTAAAAGGGAGTAAAAAACGGGAACGAAATACGGCCATCAAAACATAATCTGGATAGCCGTTAGCAGTTTTAGCTTATGTTTGGCTCGCTAAGTACTCATCGTAAGTACCAGCAAAGTCAATATAACCGTCTTTAGTTAATTCAATAATACGAGTGGCGATGGTTGAAACAAATTCTCTGTCGTGGCTAACGAATAACAGTGTACCTTCGTATTGTTCTAACGCCATATTTAATGATTCGATTGATTCCATGTCCATGTGGTTAGTTGGTTCATCAAGCAGTAATATATTAGGGTTTTGCATCATAAGTTTGCCAAACAACATACGACCTTTTTCACCACCAGATAATACGCTAACCGACTTTTTAATATCATCGGCAGAGAAAAGTAAACGACCTAAATAGCCACGAACAGCTTGTTCGTCATCCGTTGGTTGGCGCCATTGGCTCATCCAGTCAAATAAATTCATGTCATTTTCAAATTCGTATTCATGATCTTGTGCGTAATAACCAATATTGACATTTTCAGACCAAGTAAACTCACCAGAGTCTTGCTCGTAAGTAACTTCATTCATCAATGTGCGTAAAAAGGTGGTTTTGCCAATACCATTTTCACCGATGATGGCGATGCGTTCACCTACTTCAATTAATGCTGAAATATCTTTAAGTACATGGTTATCATCAAAACTCTTGTTGATTTTTTCAACGACTAAAGCATTACGGAATAACTTTTTCTCTTGTTCAAAACGAATGAATGGGTTGCTACGACTTGATGCTTTTACTTCATCAAGTTGAATTTTATCAATTCGTTTAGCACGAGACGTTGCTTGTTTCGCTTTGGATGCATTTGCCGAGAAACGAGCGACGAAGGCTTGAAGTTCACCAATTTGAGCCTTTTTCTTGGCGTTATCTGACAATAAACGTGCTCTTGCTTGCGTAGCTGCCAACATGTATTCATCATAGTTACCTGGATAAACACGCAGTTCACCGTAATCTAAATCCGCCATGTGGGTACAAACACTGTTTAGAAAATGTCTATCATGCGAAATGATAATCATGGTTGAATTACGTTCATTTAACGTTTCTTCTAACCATTGGATAGTGTGAATATCCAAGTTGTTGGTAGGTTCATCAAGTAATAATATATCGGGGTCTGAAAATAGCGCTTGTGCGAGTAAAATACGTAACTTAAAACCTGGCGCGATTTCACTCATGAGACCATAATGTTGCTCTACAGGAATACCAACACCGATTAACAATTCACCAGCACGACTTTCAGCGCTGTAGCCATCCATTTCGGCATATTCAGACTCTAAATCACCAACTTTCATACCATCAGCTTCACTCATTTCAGGCAAAGCATAAATACGATCACGCTCTTCTTTTACTGCCCAAAGTTCGGTATGCCCCATAATCACGGTATCAATAACGCTGTATGCTTCAAAAGCAAACTGGTCTTGACGTAGCTTACCTAAACGCTCACCTGTATCTAGATTTACGTTGCCAGAGGTTTGCTCTAAATCACCACCTAAAATTTTCATAAAGGTAGATTTACCACAACCATTTGCGCCGATTAGACCGTAACGGTTACCGCCACCAAATTTTTGTGAGATATTTTCAAACAATGGCTTAGCGCCAAACTGCTGGGTTATATTATTTGCTGCTAGCATGATGTGTTCCGTCGAAAGTTGATGTTTACTGAATCTAAATAAACAGTAAATTTACCGATAAAATATTGCGCGCGATTATACACGACAAGAGAATAATAGTTAATAAAATTTCTAAGCAAGGCATATACCCGTTCTACTTGAAGATGCATGATTTAGCTGGAATTAGAAGCGCCTTTAGGCAAGGCATTGATTGAAGGGAATGGTGTTCCCTTCTCAAAATCAATAACGTAACATAAAGTTTTTCTAAACCAGCCCCTTGGGGAAGGCTGAGCAAATCATACGCTGCGTTACATTTCTTTTTAAGGACGCTACATGGATGAAGCTTATTAGAGAATGCAGGAGCATATTCTCCTGAATGGCCCTTAATAAAAAATGCGCCTTGATTATGAATCGCTCAGACTTCCTGAAACGAGCATCTTTAAATGGAGCGGGTATAATGTAAATGAATCAATTAAACGAGCTAAATAGGTTAGCTCGTTTAGTGTATTAAAGATTATTTACTCTTTTTTCTATCATTAAATTGGTTATCAGAAAAGCGGGTTAAGCCTTTTTTGTGCATTGGCGTTTTCTTTCCTTTACCGTTTCCTTGACCTGATTTCGATTTATTTTGACCAGGGCTGGTTTTAAAGCCTTGAGAATTGTTTTTACCCTGTCTATCTTTATTTGCTAATTGTTGCTCGCCACGTGTTTCTCTCGGCACAAGACAATTTGGTGCAGAGCCAATAAGTTTACTTAAACCCATTTTAGTTAGGGCTTGTCGAATTTGTGCCCAGTTAGCTGGATCGTGGTAACGCAATATAGCTTTGTGTAAACGTCGCTGAATAGTACCTTTCGGTACGTTAATTTTTCCATCTATTTTGGCTAAATTTTTACTGGTTACATTACGCAACGAATTCAGCTCGGTATGATACAAGGTTGTTGCATTCGCTAATGGCGAGGGGTAAAAGTTTTGCACCTGATCTAATTTAAAGTTATTTTCTTTTAGCCAAAGTGCGAGATTAACCATATCTTTATCTGTCGTGCCAGGGTGAGCAGAAATAAAGTAAGGGATTAAGTACTGTTTTTTACCCGCAAGTTTAGAATAATGATCAAACATTTCTTTGAATTTATCATAACTCCCCATGCCAGGTTTCATCATATTATCAAGCGGCCCTTGCTCGGTATGCTCTGGGGCTATTTTTAAATAGCCGCCAACATGATGGGTTGCTAATTCTTGTACATATTCAGGATGTTCAATGGCTAAATCGTAACGAACACCTGAAGCAATTAGTACTTTTTTAATGCCTTTTACTTTACGTGCTTTACGATATAACTCTATTGTTGGCGTATGATCGGTATCTAAGTGACCACAAATTGTTGGCCAAACACATGAAGGCTTTCTACAAGTCGCTTCTGCTTTTTCACTTTTACAATTAAGTTGATACATATTGGCGGTAGGGCCACCAAGATCTGAGATCACGCCAGTAAAACCAGGGACTTTTTCTCTAATATCTTCGATTTCATTAATAATAGACTCATGAGAACGACTTTGAATAATACGTCCTTCATGTTCGGTAATTGAACAGAAAGTACAACCACCAAAACAACCACGCATGATATTAATCGATGTTTTTATCATATCATAAGCGGGGATCTTCGCTTTACCGTAGCTAGGGTGAGGCACGCGTTTATATTCAAGACCAAATACACCATCCATTTCATCAGTTGATAATGGTTTCGCGGGTGGGTTTAACCATATAAGGCGAGTACCATGGCTTTGAACCAATGGTTTTGCCGAGGTAGGGTTAACTTCCTGATGAAAAATGCGCGACGCATGAGCATAAAGCACTTTGTTTTCTTTTACCTGCTCAAAGGTGGGTAAATTAATGTAAGTGGTTTCCCAAGGTTTAGCTTTTTTATCCCAAGTTTTATTCCGATAATCAGCCATTTCAATAGGCTGTGCCGTTTTGGTGATATCGTTACTGAGAGCTGCTTCCTCCGTTTGAGCTTCATTATCACTACACGATTCAGGGGTGATCTCTTCATAAGGGCTATAAATAGGATCAATTTTACCAGGCCTGTCGATATCACGCGAATCAATTCCTTGCCAACCAGGGAGTACTTGATTGGTTAAAAATGCACTACCTCTAACATCGGTAATATTTTTAACATCTTCGCCACGAGCGATGCGATGAGCAATCTCAACTAATGGACGTTCGGCATTACCAAACACTAATAAATCTGCTTTTGAGTCAAATAAAACAGAGCGACGTACTTTATCTGACCAATAATCATAATGTGCAATTCTACGCAAGCTTGCTTCTATACCGCCAATAATTACCGGAACACCTTTAAAGGCTTCTTTACAGCGTTGAGTGTAAGCTGTTACTGCACGATCAGGACGTTTTCCTCCTTCATCATTTGGCGTATAGGCATCATCATGACGCATTCTGCGCTCTGCGGTGTATCGGTTGATCATGGAATCCATGTTACCGGCTGTAACGCCAAAAAATAAATTAGGCTTTCCTAATTCCATAAAAGCATCTTTTGAATGCCAAGCGGGCTGTGAGATTATACCGACCCTAAAACCTTGTGCTTCAAGCATACGACCGATAATAGCCATACCAAAACTTGGGTGATCAACATAAGCATCACCAGTTACAATGATAATGTCGCAGCTATCCCAGCCGAGGATGTCCATTTCTTTTCGAGACATAGGTAAGAAAGGTGCCGTGCCATAGCACTCTGCCCAGTATTTTGGATAATCAAATAATCCTTGTTGAGTTTTCGAAATTATTTGTTTTTTTACTGAAGTCATATCACCTTTCCCATTGGGGGTTAACCTATTCTAAATCGTTGTACCGCTAAAGCACTGTGCTGAGAATAGCGGGCGCGAGAGTATAGCAGAAATTTGAGGTCACCCCCAAATATATCTGTTTGTTTTTTGAACAGAACGGAGGTCTGTTATTTATAAATACAAGATTGTATACTGTTTACAATCTTGATTTCATTTGCTCTAATCACTATGAAATCAGGTTCCATATAAAACCTGAAAATAATTAAAAGAAGAATAACCTATAGTGCTAAACGCATTTCTGAGGAAGGTATGAAGAAGAATCTAAAAAATAGCTTATTGGCTAGTGCAGTGATTGCCGCATTAGGTCTGAGCGCTTGCAATAATGGTAATACTGTTGTGGCAGAAAAGAAAACAAGTACGGCTTCTGCAATTTCTGAACATAAACAAGTGATCAGCTCAAAGCAGCAATTAGCTTCGTTATATCAGCAAGCTAAGCAGAGTCTTTTTAAACAACGAGCTTTATCAGCAACCATGTATGGTCTATCTCAAAAAGACGTAGGACAAGACATCAGTAGTGATATGGAATTTTACAGTCCTGAAAATGAAAAAGAATTAAGAGCTGAGTTATTATCTATATCTAATACCATTGCTAGTATCAAGCTAGACGGTGCTGATATAACAACAAAAAATAATCAACAAGTTATGGCAGGACTTACGCGTTATTTTGCTGGTGAGCCCAATTTTAATATTGGTTATATTGATACATGGATGGGACTTTCTCCTTTTATTGTTAATCAAATTAATGGTCCATTAATTGATATCCCTAGAGTGATGCAAAATGATCAGCCAATTACTACAGAAAAAGAAGCAGTAGATTACATCGCGCGTTTAGGGCAGTTTGATAAACTTGCCGCAACTATTATTGAAAAGCAAACGGCTGATGCAGCCCAAAACTGGTTACCTTCAAAAGTAACCTTACAAGGTGCTATTAAATATTTAAAAGGCTTTACCCGTGTACCTGCCGAACAGCATGCATTTGTCAGTGTTTTTCGTGATAAAATTGAAAAGGTTGAGTCACTTACCCCAGAGCAAAAGCAGTCTCTAATCAGTCAAGTTATCGCTAAGGTAAGTCAAGTGGTATATCCCGCTTATCAATCAGTAGAAAAAGCTAGTGAACAATTATTGACCAAAGCGCGTTATGAGTCAGGTATATGGGCACAGCCAAAGGGGAGTACTTATTATCAAGATGCTATTAAGCAGTTAGGGGATAGTGAATTAACGCCGACTAAAATTCACCAAATTGGTTTAGATGAAGTGGCGCGTATTAGTGGCGCTATGAATGAAATATTACTAGCCCAAGGGTACAAAAAAGGCACTGTGGGTGAGCGCATGGTGGCGTTAAATGAAGAGCCACGCTTTTTATATGAAGACTCAATAGCAGGACGTGAACAATTGCTTAGTGATATTAATGGCTATATCACTGAAGTAACAGCAAAAATGGCACCAGTATTTAAAACTACGCCAAGTTATCAAGTCGAAGTAAAATCTTTCCCGGTAGAAGTGCAAGATGGTGCGCCAGGTGGTCAATATACATCACCCGCTGTTGATGGTAGTAAACCAGGTATTTATTGGATTAATTTAAGAGATATGAAGGCGAATCCAAAATTTGGCTTAAAAACGCTAACTTATCATGAGGCAAATCCAGGTCATCACTGGCAAATTGCGCTGAATTTAGACCAAGCAGAGCTGCCTTTTCTACGTAGAATTGCACCCTATAACGCATACGCCGAGGGCTGGGCTTTATATTCTGAACAAGTAGCCTATGAACTTGGCATGTATGAAAATGACCCTTTTGGCAATTTAGGGCGTCTACAAGCTGAATTATTTAGAGCAGTGCGTCTAGTGGTTGATACTGGATTGCATGATAAACGTTGGACTCGAGAGCAAGCCATTAGTTATATGTCAGAGCAAACAGGTACAGCTGAATCTGATGTGGTGGCAGAGATTGAGCGCTACATGGCATGGCCAGGCCAAGCGCTAGGATATAAGCTTGGTATGTTAAAAATATTAAGTTTAAGAGAACAAGCTAAAGTTCGCTTAGGTGATAAATTTGATTTAGCTGAATTTCATGATGTAGTGCTTTTAAATGGCGCAGTGCCGATGGCTGTATTATCACGTAATGTAAATCATTGGTTAGATAATAAGGTATAAAAACACTTTATAAAGATATGTCGTAAAAGTATGTCAAGAAGATAAGTTATCCAGCCATGTTTGCATGGTGGTTATAAATATTAAAAGCGGTATTGTTAATAACAATACCGCTTTGTATTTTATATGGGCTAAATCACTTTAGTGAACTTGTTGACTATTTAGCAGGGTTTCACTTTTTCTATTATTTTTAAGTAGTACGCAGTGTGTTTCACCTGAACGTGCACAACTATCAAGAGCAGCCAT
>MAAB01007602.1_pt1 | contig 14486 bp, 9 predicted proteins | sample 1115991 | NCBI WGS metagenome assembly MAAB01 (sample SAMN04961124, study PRJNA320927) | seawater metagenome | isolation source: sample BD02T18 sea water enriched with oil for 18 days | place: USA:Gulf of Mexico | collected 2013-07-27
TATGATGTTGGTAATTTACTTTATTATATTGAGTCACAAAACTTAGGGAAACAGCAGATGTTTTTAACTTTAGTTCGTGGTTATGTTGAATATGGTGCAATTCCCCAAGTAAATAACGTTACCGATAATTACAAAAAACAATTATCTACAGTCATTGGTAATTTAGCTGAAAAAGAAACTTTTGCTGAAAATGAGCAAGCATTAGTGACCCCTATGAATAACGTTAGAAAAACCGTATATCCCAATTATTATGCTATTACTGAATTAGCACCTGCCATTGTTGCAGAGTCATTATTAACTCGTTATGAGTTTGAATTGTTTACAAAAAGTTAAGTGACATTAGGAATGTTTATGAAAACTAAGATGATTGCTTTAGTAATTATATAATTGATGAGAATGATGAAATAGATAAAGCCTTAATTGAGAAAAACATCGAAATGAATATTAAAACAAATGCAGCAACAATTTTCACATCAACAATAAAACACATAAAGTCATAAAGTGATGTCATCTTATGTGATAGTAATTTATTTTTAATAACTGCCGCACCGGCCACATTAAACACAGAATAAAAAACTGCATACAATAGCAACTCAAGCATTAACTTCATGCATCTCCCTCTTTCTAACAACCTTCGCAGGATTACCAGCAGCTACTGAATATTCAGGGATATCATTTACAACAACACTTCCCGCAGCCACAACACTTCCTCGCCCAACCTCAACTCCTGGAAGCAAGGTGCAATCAGCACAAATCCAACAGCCATCTCCTATAATAATATCACCAGCGATATCAGGCATTTCAGGCTTTCTATGGTCATGCGCTGCGCCATAAAACTTTGAATTTGGCGAAATCACAACATTTTCTCCTAACACTATTTTCTTCCCCAAACCCATCGATGTATAAAATTCACAACCTCTATTTATTGCAACTCCATTTCCAATTTCAATATTATTTAAATACCGCATATATACTTTATAATCAATCAGCACCCCTTTACCTAACTTACCAAGCCGGAGTTTAAAGAATAAGTTTCTTATGGGGTGAGGAAGTACATCTAAGAGAATAAAACATACAGTAGAGCCAAAAGAAAACAGCATAAAAACATCTTTGCCAAATTTAAGAAATAAACTTTTCAAACCAAAACCCACATGACCAACCAAAACCGAAAACCATATTTCACTAGCAAAACCAGCTCTAGTGAGTCAATTTAAAACAGCTAAACCAAAGCCCGACATTCCATAACCATTACCATTATAAAGCATATATTTTTGGCCTTTGTGCTCAAAGACAAATGGATACTCTATCATTTCTGAATCCCAACCCGCTGCTGACACACTGATACCTGCAGCCTCCAAGGCCAGCTGCCATTCCTGTCCGTCATGACTTATGGCAGAACCTATTCGGTATTTTTCTCCCGCTCCGCTACGATAAGAAAACCACATTTTATAACCTGTAATATCGTCGCCAATAATGGTTGGTCGCGAAAATGCCTGCGCCCTGCCCAGCTCATAGGGAACTGCCAGCCCTTTTTTCTGCCAGCTATGACCGTCGTTTGATGTAGCGCAATTGATGACATGCAACATATCATCATTGCCAGCATCCCAGGTTGAGGTCGAACCGTAGCACATATTGTAGTTGCCACTTTTATTTTTCATAACCCAGGGATAAGAAAGGCTTATTGGATCAATGTTATCACTCCCCATAAAAGGGGTAACCTGCCCTAACTCTAAGGACAAATCAGAATTGACAACAAGACGTCCAATATCACCACGCCAATGACTGCCTTCTTTATTTTGCCACCCCATAAAAAGCATATAGCGAATACCGTTAACCTCATAGCAATTACCAATGCTTACACCATCCGCATAGAAACTGCCTTCTGGGCCGTGCTCAAACAATGGCTCATAATGCTCATGAATAACTTTTCGATCAACTATATCAACATCAACCGCACCAACCGAGGATCTGTTATTTGCATCTCTACCACTAAAGAAGACCCGAAATACATCTCCCCTCATTAATATAGGTAGAGGATTTGCCACATGAGAAAGCAGTTTAGGGTGACGCCCCTCTTTATCAGGACAATAAAGCAGGCCTAGCTTTTTCCATTTGACGTTCATATTTTTTTTAATTTGGTACTGGGGACTTTTGAACGTATTGAGGCAGTTCCAATATAAAGACCTTCAGGCTCTGCATCAGCCATCAACAAAGCTCCTGCACCAATCACACATTTTTCACCTACTTCAATATGATCACGAAGCGTAGCATTAACCCCGATAAAACTTTGCGAGCCTATCTTAACCCCACCTGAAATAACTACATGTGAAGCAATAAACACATGACTTTCAATAGTTGAATGATGTCCGATATGATTACCACTCCAAAGCGTTACATTATTGCCGATAGTAACAAATGGCTGGACAGTGTTATTCTCTAGGATAAAACAATTTTCGCCGATGCTGCCTTCATTCAAAATTGTTGCCTTTGAACTAACATAACTCGCGAGCTGATATCCCATCATTTTTACAGCTGTGTATTTATCCTTTCTTACTTCATTTAAATTCGAATAACTTAAAGCAACAAAAATATCATACTGCTCTACAGTGTAGAATTTTCTTATTTCTTCAAAAGCAATAACGGGTAGATCACAGAAAGTTGGTTCAGTCTTATATGCTGCATCGACGGTGAACGCTACAACCTCATAGTTAGAATCATTAGTAAAATAATAATGAGCAAGTTGAGCAATATCACCCGCACCAAATATAACAAGCTGCTTCTTCATAACTCTTTCTTCACCAATATAGTGAACTCGTAAAGTCCATAATCATGTAGCAGCGCTACACTACGCGAATAGCGCTTCTTGCAAATATCAAATAACACACAGGGGTCTGCATAATAAAGATCACTGCGCATCTTATGAGCATCGGAATAAGAAGTTAAACAGTTAAATGAAAAACCCAATCGACTATTGCAATCCAGCACATCAAGCGTTGCTTCAAAATAAGCACGCCACTCTTCATCAGAACGACCCAATCTAACATTGAAAATCCCACTAGCAACAGAGTAATCTGCAACATTGTCGGGTTTACTGGACATAATAAAGCGAGTATTTTGTTTATCTATATAACGCTGTTTAGCTGCCCGAATCATATCCCCAGACACATCTATTCCTGCGTAGGCAAATGATTCATGTTTAGAACTTAAATAATCGTAAAAACTGCCATAGCCACAGCCCAAATCATTAACTGAAAAAGACCCTTTACTATTGATTAGCTTGCTTAGCTGCTCAAAACGTAACACTTGGCTTTCTTTGTCATTCCAATCAACACCACTAGGTGTTTCTCCATGTTGCGCTAGTTTAGCTGAATAGTACTTAGCAACATCACTAAGCAACTCAGTTGTTTTGTTTTGCATAGACATCCTTCACAATAGTGTAAGGACGCTGCTTGGATTCAGAAAATATTTTCGAAAGATAGATTCCAATCACGCCGATGAAAGAGATAATCATTCCCCCGAGAAGCCATATCGATGCCATGACTGAAGTCCAGCCACTTAAGGGGTTTGCGAGAAACATCCATTGAATTGTCAGATAGCCAATATAAAATACCGCAACCATTGAAATAGACACACCGATGTAGAAAATGCTCACCAGCGGTACATTACTAAAAGAGGTCACTGCATTAACGAGCAATGACATTTTTCCACGGAATGTGTAAGTAGTTTCACTGGTGCTGTGTTTTTTTACGATCTGCGGTCGCTGATCAAAGCCTGTGATGTGCCATAGGCCAGCCATAAATACTTCCCTCTCCTCGTGGCGCAATAAAGCATTGACATACCGACGAGTCATGAGTCGAGCGGTAACAATATTTTCAGGCAGAACCAATCCGGTAAGAGCGTTAAAAATCCGGTAAAACCACTGACCACTCCAACGCTCAAACACCCCTCCTTTGCGCTGTTCTTGAACCCCGTATACTACATCACAGTGATCGCTTTGCATCTGCTTTGCGAAGGCGCATAAACACTCTGGCTCTTCTTCTAAATCACTGTCAATAAGTAATACCTGCTCTCCCTTTGTATGAGCAAGCCCTGTCATCATAGCTTTGTGATGACCAAAATTACGAGACAGATCAACAACAACAACATGACTATCCCTTTCAGTAAGTTGCACCACCATGTCCAAACTACCATCCGGAGAGCCATCATTTACCAAAACAATTTCAAAATTATCCCCAGCAAACCGACGGGCCGCATCACTCGCCCTCCGATAAAACTCTGCGATATAAGGCGCCGAGTTATATAGCGTGGCTACTATAGAGAGTTTCATTAGCCTGTATACCTCATATACTTAATAGATCCTTTGCCACAATTAAATAGTAAATCAAGAATAGATACTTCGTGAGTAAACTCACCCCAAAGCTGAGGATATTCGGGATATCCGGCATAATCAAACCAACTAAGCTTTATCCCATGATCAGTAAACAGTCTCTCTTCTATATAATCCTTAGCGGCAGGACCGGAAATATATTCCGTACCGCCAGCCTGAGCACAAAGATTGACTAAACGCTCCGTTTTACCATCAGGTAAGATATAGTCCCAGGAATTACTAATAACCGTGTCAATTTTTAAGTAATCACAAATTGCCTCAATAAAACGACGGTTTAATTCTGAAATATGTATATAGGCCTCACTCAAATAAAGAGGTTCAAGCCATGCTGCAATCTCGTTAAAATAAGGTGCCCGACGATAATTCTGTAACAGTGTCTTCCAGTGTAATGACAACCAGTCTGTACCTACAACTTCCGTATCTCTGATTTTTTGAAAATACCTTCCTTTTACATTCACTGGCACTGTTAACCACCGCACACCGTTGGGAGTTTTAATCTGGTTGCGATTACGCCAGTCACGGCGAGTGTATTGCATATCATCGAAAAGTATAAACTCATCCACTGCGGCAATCATATCGAAATAGCCTTTCCAGGGGATATAATTAGACTGTAAAATGGCTACTTTTTTCATGAAAACCCATTTCATTGGCTACTGACAAACGTTAAAAACAGCAAGTTAAAGAACAACTGCATATAATACTCATATTTGAATCCTCACCCATAAGAATCCCAGGAAAATTAAATTCAAAGTAAAACATATATTATAAAAATCGAAGAGCTTTGTTGATGGCTAGAACAAATTGAGCTACGAGATATTGAGTTCACCCTACCTCCTACACAATTAAATCAGCATATATTAAAGTCTAAAATAATGACAGCAGAGCAACTCAATTTCACTTTAATCTTGCAGAATAACCCTGCGAATCAACAGTCTTTTATAGTTATACTTTTTAAAGACTTAGGCGAAGAACTCAATATTGAATTCATATCTACCAACAATAGAAATTCTCCGTAAAACCCAAAAAACCTTGAAGTATCAGAGGCGTTTAAATAATGCCGGACGGAAGCTTTGGCAAATGGGTTCATTCGCTTAGCCAAGTGCCACAATATCCGAGGTTTCGGTTAGATGCTACATCCAGCATTAGATTAAACTAGGGCTAACTTTGTTAGGACTTGACTGGACACAAAAAAGTCCGCACCCACTTACAGTTAGCAAGCTCTCGAAGACTATTGATCTTTCTCCGACACTTAAATGACAGTGAGGGAGGGAAACGCCGCCAAACCCCCAAGTCATTAATTTACAGTTATTTTAGTTAATGGGCTCATTACACGCACTATTGTAACAACATAATCACTAAAAAGTGACGCAACACCCTCAGCTTTCTACTTAAACCCCACTATTAAGGTTGTCAATCAAATCAAGGGACGAACAATCCAGATTGATTTCACTTCCCACGTAGAGATTCGAACCGAATTCGATTCCAACCACCAGCACTAACTGGCAACAGCTATGTTAATGCTTTAAACTTTATTCGATGACCCCTTCCTACAATTAGCAGCAAACATAACATCAAGAACAACAGCCCCAAGCTGCCTCCCCCATTTGATTCATTAATCACCAATGGATCAGTGTTATTGGCCACTTCATCCCCATCATTAATGCCGTCACCATCTGTATCGTACATTTTTGCGTTTGTACCAATATCAGACTCTTCATCAAAGGTAAGGCCATCACCATCAGCATCTTGATCTATGTCATCTGCTATACCATCGCCATCCAAGTCCACTCGCGAAACAAACAACACTGCACCTTTAGATCCATCGACTTCATTTACAATTAAGTCAGCAACACCATCCCCGTTAATATCCCCTGCGGCAACAACACCACGACCAAAATCTTCACCATTTCCGAAAAAAGAATATATTCCTAGCCCGCTCTTTCCTGAATATATACGGACGCGCCCCAAGATTGCTTCCGATTCATATTGGTAATAACTACTTACAACCACATCCGAAAAACCATCTCCATTTACATCCCCAGCACCAGAGACATTCCTACCAATATGATCATCTACACTTCCAAAAAAAGTAAAAAGCACTCGTCCGTTATAGCCTGAAAAGATCATGACAACTCCACCATCCTCTTCACCCACTTCACTATGAGATCCCACAATTACATCCGAGTAACCATCATTATTTACATCACCTGCTGTTGCGGCACCAGTTCCAAACTGATCATATTCAGCCTCGCCGTAAAATCTAAAAAGCTCCGCACCATCAACGCCAGAGAGAATTCGCACTGTGCCACTATCGATTCCATTATCGTCACCATAACGGTTGGCAACAATAACATCGAAAGCGCCGTCGTTGTTAACATCCCCCGCCCCACTCACCTTCAAGCCAACTTGCCCATCTTCAGCTTCATTATTGAACGTATAAAGCTCTAAGCCATTTTTACCAGAGTAAATGCGCTCAGTACCATTGCCACCGTGTCCATCACTCCCAATAATGATATCACTATGACCATCACCATTTACATCTCCAGCCCAGGCCACACTGTATCCAGCTATATCAGCAGTAATATCGCCATTAAAAACATACAGCTGCGCACCATTAAAACCGGAAAAAACACGTGCACTGCCAGTACCCTCAATACTTGAGCCTGCTGCCCCTACAATGACATCGTCGTACCCGTCGTTGTCCACGTCCCCTAACCCAGCAACACTAAAGCCAAACCGCCCACCCTCAACAGTGCCGTTAAAAGCATAAAGCTCTTCATTATCTTTACCTGAAAAAACTCTAGCACCTCCAACGCTTAACCCACCAACAATATAGGAACCCACAATCACATCACTGTACCCATCGTTATTTACATCGCCCGCACTGGCTTGAGAATAAATGACTTCGCTATCAATATCATTAGGGGTTACTCGAAACATTCCACTGTGGAAAATTGACGGGGTATCGGAGGCTAGGTTTGGCTCATATCTATAAAAAAGTTCTACAGCATCTTTAACACCGTCCTCGTCGGAATCCCCTTCTAAAGGGTTTGTACCATGAACATTTAATTCGTCCCCGTCACTTAAACCGTCGTGATCACTATCAGCTTTTATGGGATCAGTAAGGTATGTATTAATTTCATCAGCATCTAAAAGCCCATCAGCATCAGAATCACTTTCCAACGGATTAGTATTGTGAATTGCTACCTCTTTAAAATCAGTTAGACCGTCATCATCACTATCAATTTTATTAGGGTCGGTATTATGTGTATTTACTTCAACACCATCATTTAAACCATCACCATCGCTATCAGCTTCTTTACCACTAGTACCTAAATCTTCTTCCTCACCATCCGTTAAACCGTCACCATCATCATCATCATCCAGCTCATCAGTAAGGCCATCCCCATCTAAATCCACGGTCGAAACGAACAGCGTGGCACTACCACTTGCTGACGCATTAGCTATATTGGTGAAGGCCCCTACAATCACATCAGCATAACCATCCCTATTAACGTCTCCAGCAGTGGCAACACTTCTACCAAAATACTCACCGGCTGCATCCCCACTAAATGTAAACAGCTCAACCCCTGACTTACCTGAATAAATATGGACACTACCGCTAGAGATGCCATTAATATTGTCTGAATAATCCCCTATAATTAGATCGTCATATCCGTCATTATTAACGTCTCCAGCGCCAGCTGCACGGCCGCCAATAAAGGAATAAAGCTCAACCCCATCTTTACCCGAAAAAATACGATTACTTCTATAGTCACCAACTATTACATCGTCATAGCCGTCATTATTAACATCGCCTGCCCTAGAGACCTTACCATCGGCAAACGCTAAAAGTTCAACTCCATTAAATCCGGAATAAATATGAGTTTGATTACTGCTTCCCACAACCACATCAGCATAACCGTCATTATTAACATCACCTAAGCCAGCCACTGAAGTTCCCAGGTGATCATCAGCACTACCGACAAATTCATGAAGTACGGCGCCATCCTTTCCCGAATAAATGAGAGCGCCCCTGCTAAGTATCTGCGTTTCATCAAATAAACCGACCCCAACAATCACATCGTCATAACCGTCATTATTGACATCTCCAGCTCCTGCTACTGCGCTATTAAAGCTGTAGCCAGGGCTTTCACGTTCAAAAACATAGAGCTCAGAGTCATCCTTACCTGAATATATTCTAATATCGCTACTCCCCCCATTTTTAACAATTACATCAGGGTATCCATCGTTATTAACATCACCAGCAAGTGCAAAATTGTATGCATAATAAGTGTAGAGCCCTACACCAATACCATTTTCATTAGTAAACGTACCCAAGGGACCGTCGCCAGTGCCTATGCTCCCTCCCACTATTACATCGTTAAATCCATCTTGGTCAATATCTTCACCACCAGCGACCAAAAAACCAAACCCATCAGTTTCACTAACACCTTCAAGCTTATGCATTGGAAGCATTGTCATTACTGGTGCATCAGAAGACAGACTAGGGTTATATCCAAAATAGGTTTCAGTCCAATCACTCACCCCATCACCATCTGTATCAACTTTCACGAGGTCAGCTAATTCATCACCGTCAAGGATTCCATCACTATCCGAATCATCATTATTGGGATCTGTGCCATAAGTATTTACTTCTAGAGCGTCGTTCAGTCCATCACTATCAGAATCTGTGCTTTTATCATTTGTTCCTAATACAGCTTCCTGGACATCAGTTAAACCGTCGTTATCATCATCATCATCTATTTCATCAGTTAACCCATCAGAATCTAGGTCAACCATAGTCGCGATTACAGTTACACTACCTTTACCATCGCCCCCCCAAGACCCAACTACGATAGATGAAGTTCCATCACTATTAACTGCGCCAGATACGCTACTTCCAAAATGACTGCCACTATATTTACCATCAAAGGTATAAAGCTCTATTCCATCCTTGCCTGAAAAAACATGAACAGCACCGCTATTTTGTAGAAGTGTATTTTCGTCTCCTGTTCCAACTACCACATCGTCATAGCCGTCGTTATTTACATCCCCAATACCTGAAACATTTAAACCAGAATCAACATATGAATTTGGAGGAGCATAATAATAAAGTTCTGAACCATCTTTGCCTGAAAAAACATGAGCATTACCCTTAACGCTCCCAACAATTACGTCATCGTAACCGTCAGCATTTACATCCCCAGCGTTACCCAGATCATAACTAAAATAATCAAGGTTAATGCCTAGCCCAAGCAAAGTATAAAGCTCTGTACCATCCTTACCTGAATAGACTCGGGCACTACCACTTGCAAATCTATTAGAACTCTCCCAAGCCGCACCAATAATCACATCCGGAAAGCCATCACTATCGACATCACCTCTACCCGCTACAGAACTACCAAATCGCATACCTGCTGAATTACCATTAAAGGTATATAAAATTGCACCATCTTTTCCAGAATAAATATAGGCACTACCACTGGCATCATCATTAGCACTATCACCTTGAGCACCAACAATTACATCTGAAAAGCCATCCTTATTTATATCACCCACTCCCGACACACTTACACCGAAGTAATCGTTCGCACTATCGCCATAAAAAGAATAAAGCTCGATACCATCTTTGCCTGAATAAACTCTAGCACTACCACTGCTTGTGCCATTGTTATCATCCAAATACGCCCCGACAACTATATCGCAATAACCATCGTTATTGACATCACCGGCACTGGCCAGACTAGATCCAAAATAATCCCCAGCATCATCACCCGTAAATGTGTAAAGCTCTGCACCGTCATCCCCTGAAAACACATGAACGCTCATTGCTTCTTCATAAATGCTACTGCCGGTATAGCTGGCAACCATCACATCAACAAAGCCATCGTTATTTACATCCCCAGCAATAGCTGCACTGGTACTTAAATAGGTTTTAGTATCGTCACCATTTAATTGGAATTTTGTTATTAGTGTCATAGATGGAGTTTCACTGGCTAGATCAGGACTGTAGCCGTATAGAGTTTCAACTTCATCACTTATGCCGTCACCATCGGAATCCAGGGAATGGCTTAATATTGAAGTGCCTAGAGCCAAGGCCATTACGGCAGCTCTGAGTAGTAATGTATTTTTCAAGAGGGCTTCCTAGCGATCTAAATTTCGGATTCATCACTAAAAGACAAACAGAAATTCTCTACTTACATTTTGCTCAAGATATTTGGGTGCTTCGTTATAAAGGCCCCAATATTTATTATTTAGAGTGTGGGCAGCCCCACAGCTACTTGCCTTGAGGTATTAAGTTATTTGAGTACGATTTTTTAGACATTCAATTCACGCCTGCCTCTACGAACGGTAAAACCAGCTAATGATAAGGTTAACCACCATAAAGAACCTATCCCCGCATCATCTGATGGAGGCAGAGCCACGTCTATATTAACTTCGCTTCTGCCAGACAGCCTATTTTCACCGGAATCCGTAACCGTCACCTCAATCACGTAGTTACCGTCTACTATGTTACTAGGGGTAAAAGTTAATACACGTCCTTGAGGGGCCTCAATTGCCAACGAATTAACATTCCACTCAATAGTGTGTTCATCAAGGTCGTTACCATCGCTGATCAATACCGTAACCGTTACCTCTCCAGATTCAGGGTTAATACTAGTTACGACCTTACCACCCTGCTCAATTAGAAGTTCAACTTGCGGGGCAAAATTTTGATAACCAATAGTAAGCACATGTTGGTTTCTTTGGTCATCTATTGTGAAATAATTTTCTTCACCCTCTTCAACTACAATTACCACAATATCAATGGCTATTAGTTCATTGTATTCAGTAGTGTCATTTTGAGCGATTGGAATAGGCAGCTTACCTTTAGTGTTAGCAGCTTCTGGGTCGTCGCCCTTTTCAATAATAATTTGGTGAATACTGTTAACATCAAAGGCCACTTCAAAGTCGCTCTGATCAATTAACTCACTACTTAAAGCTTGATTAATCTGTAAGTTAACCACTACAGGGTACTTCGGTGACTCACCACTTAATTCAACCTCAACATCAGCAGTATTCAAATCACCCGTAATGCTATCTGCCAATAAAAAACGCAGCTGCGGATAAATATTAATAACCTGCGTTAACGAATTACTTTGATTGCCCGCAGCATCCACCGCCATCCATTCAATTTCCAAGGGCCCAGAAGGCAAACTTATTTCACCGTTATCATTGACCGATAACACGTCACCTTTTAATTTTGCTACGTAATTAAGGTCATATCCGTCAAAGACGTCGTAGGCGCTAAATTGATTATAAAAAATAGAATCCCAAGTTAAAATGGCATGAGTGCCGCCTTCGTTATTCACAGACAAGGAAATATTTCCTGGTACAGCCATAAGCTCAGGAAGGCCGTTGTCCGCATTGTTATCCGTATCAAACTCATCTAACACACCGTCATTATCGTCATCCCTGTCATCAAACATCCCCAGTGCAAGGCAACTCTCATCACATGTATCTGGTGCACCGTCATTATCGGTGTCGGTTAGCTCACCTAGGCTAATCAATGGATAGGTGTCATTGACATCCAACACACCGTCATTGTCATCATCATTGTCTTCGCTCATACCTAAATCACTACAGTATGAATCACACTCATCAGGAGCGCCGTCATTATCAGTATCAAGTAAGTCACCCAATGCTATAAATGGGTAGGTATCTATGACGTTATTGATGCCGTCATTATCAGTATCAAAAGGAAGCAGGTCGTCGCCGTCTAATAAACCATCCCCATCCCCATCTCGATAAATCACACCATTTAATACCAGCCCAGGTAGCTGGTTATTTGAACCAAAATCCCACAGGACCTGGTCACCCTGGGTTTGCAATTGCCAATCTTCAAACAGGACTATAGGATCATCAACGCCCTCACCTTCGCCATCACTGGAAACACAATTGCTGTTGTTAAAAGTGGTGTTGACTTGAGTAGCGCACTGCATAGCGGCTAGGGTAAGCCCCACATACTTTCTGACAGAAGATCGGTAATAGCTGCTAGCTTGACCTGAGCTATCACTGGCCCAATAACTATCTAATGCTGGCATCGAATAAACTCCCAGACCCACAAGACCACCAACGTACGAACTAGCGCTTACTGCACCTACATTAAAACTGGCATTAATATCAGGGCCTAAGTAGGCCGCCCCCAGTAGCCCCCCAACCATAGATGAACCGTGTACAGCACCACTATTAAAGCTTGCACTGATCTGACCGGACCGAAAGGAGTACCCAATCAGACCGCCCACAGAGCTTCTCTCCGCCATTACAGAGCCCGTATTAAAGCTAGCGTTAATCTGGCTATCTGAATCATCATATCCTATTAGACCACCTACAGAAGATATACCCTGTACAGAACCAGTGTTAAAACTAGCGTTTATCTGGCTGCCGTCTACGTAAAACCTACCTACCAAACCACCTGTATACTTAGCACCCTGCACAGAACCTGTATTAGAGCTGGCGCTAATTTTACAGCTGTATGAATACCCCAAAAGCCCACCAGTATCATCAGCTCCCAGCACAGAGCCACTATTGAAGCTGCCAATTATATCGCACGAGCTTGCATGCCCCAGCACCCCCCCAGTGTTTTCAGAGCCTTGTACAGAACCTGAATTAAAACTATTGATTATGTCGCAATATGAAGCTTCACCAAGTAAACCGCCTACCTTGTCCTCCCCCATTACAGGCCCGGTATTAAAACTGTTTTCAATTTTGCTAAAGCCTCTGCTACCACCGGCTAAACTACCTACATAACTATCGCCAGTAATCGACATGAGTGAACCAGTTAAACTCAGGGCATCAATCTTAGCGGACCAAAAACCACCAAATAACCCAATATAATTGCTACTTGGACGATTAATGTAAAGATTACGAATAGCATGGCCATTACCTTGAAAGGTAGCACTGAAAAAATCGCCAGTATTGCCAATGGGCAACCAACCCTCACCCACACCCTCTGCATTGGCATTCCAGTAATCGTCTTGGCTGTCTATAACACCGTCTTGGTTGGTATCAAAATCTAAATCAGTGGTGAGTTCGAAGCCGGTACACCCATTAACAGGGCAGCCCGTATTATCAGAGTAAAGAGAGCGGCCGTATCGGTTATTGCGGATTTCGTCTAGATCGCCCAAATCATTAATTTCAATAAGACTATCACCATCCAAATCGTAATCGGCACGACCGGATTCGGCATAGGAGATAGATGAAGAAAAAAGTAAAAAGAATAGCGCTGCAAATACAGCGGACATACCGCTACTCAGCCATTCCTTGGATAGTAGGTTACTCATAAATAGCCATATGTTAAAAACGGGCAATACTATCCTAAGGGGGGGGTAAATACAAAACAGGTCGAATTTGAAAGCAATTTAAACTATTGAATTAAAGGGGGTTTAATTAAGAGGTGGTGTCGAGCGAGGGAGGAATTCGAACATCAACCATAAGCCATTGAAACTAACCACTTTAATTGGATTCAATCATTCTAAATGTTACTAACAATGTTACTAATATTTATATTTAACCAAGTGCCGACTATTTAAAAATTAATTAGATATCCTCCAGTAAATTACAATAAACCTAACGCTGTTAAAGTTTTAACTGGAGCACTTTACAACGTTAAGGCTTTATAAATAGAGCTTCAGAAGCCAGAAGCCCTAGAGATATCCTCTCCTAAAACCGCCGAGCTATTTTGGCAGAATTATTACAATCACAAAGTTGTAATTGGCAAAGCATCCGTAAACTCAGCGGCCGTATAAATGGTTCCATCGGCTAGCTCAAACTCATCAAGTTGGTAATATGAATGGGAAAACCAATTAGGAATGGTAATTTGGTCTTCACTGCCAATCAGTTTAATAATCAAATTGTTGCCTGTTTTAAGCAAGCTTAAATCAGCAAGAGTAATACCCTCTCCAAACACTAGAGTATCGGTGTAGACACTCGTTGTGTCGTATTGATTTAATACATCCTGGCCATCTCCGACTCCAAACAAGTAGCGATCATTACCATCGTCCTGATTCATGGTGTCGTTACCAGCCCCCCCATGGAGAACATCATCACCAGAATC
>MAAB01032418.1_pt1 | contig 14479 bp, 12 predicted proteins | sample 1115991 | NCBI WGS metagenome assembly MAAB01 (sample SAMN04961124, study PRJNA320927) | seawater metagenome | isolation source: sample BD02T18 sea water enriched with oil for 18 days | place: USA:Gulf of Mexico | collected 2013-07-27
GTTGCTAACCAGCGCTGATGTTTTTCTTGAAGATCCATAATTACCTCGTATTTAATTAACAAGATAATTATCGCCTAACTCTGCTATTACGGGAATGTGGGGCTTAATTGCGCGCTTACTCTAATACTAGGTACTGAAAAAGACAAATTGTAGGTTGTATGACCCTTATATAAAAGATATCTAGCGAACGCACGTAGTGTCCAACACATATTTTTTGCAGAGCTAGGACTTTTGTCATGTACGTGTTGCACTAGAAATCGTCTTACGTCTTGTCCTCTTAAACTTGAAAAGCTTGAAACACCATCAGGACAACATTGCCAAAGAAATTTCCTTAGTGGTATTCGATGCCTGATGACTGAAGTTTCACAAAGTCCATGGTTTTGCATCAAATGCTGTTCAAAGTCCTGAATAATCTGCGACAAAGGACCCAGTATAATCGTTGCTGCCGCCGTTGCATTGAGCGCCCTCAGCACTTTAACAAGCCTAATAAGAGCGGCGTGATCGGACAAAAAAGGATGACGATGATTTTGCCTAAACTGCTCATATTTTAATATCGAGGCTTCATTAATATCAGTCACCTTATACCTTTTTCTGGCTAACCATGCGCTGTAATCAGCAGCAACCCTAATGTTACGAGCGCCACTCTGGTAGCAGTGACCTTCAGAAATTAAGCGCTCTGCATAAGCCTTCATATAAATGCCCAAAGGGCCCGTATGAAGTCGCGTTATTGTTTTCTTACACTTGAAGAATGTCGAAACACTCATGATCCTTCTCCGTAAATTAATTATTGGAAGTCAGATCAAACTATGCCGAAGCAATTATATGCAAGTATCTTTGTATTATAGGGCTCTAGCCAAGCGATTCGGCATAGTTTTTCTTTCGGTATAAACAGCAAGAGCCAATGGCTTGCTGGTCGACAACTATTTGCAAAGCTGTTTAGATGAGCTTGCTAAGAAGCCGGAAACCCTTACTCACCTACTGCCTTGGAACTTCAAGCAAGGCTAGCTGCATTTCCCCAGACGCTTACAAAACAATAAACCTCTCTATTAATTATAAATCAATAGGATCTGTTGTCTCTGATCAGCGTATTGTGTTACCTCCAGAGCAACAGGTTTTATTCGAGATATCTTAGTATTAGAAGGGGGTTAGTTTCTAAAGATCAATTGTTAATTTCTCTTGATAGTTCAGATGTTGAAGATACATGATTCAGCTGGAATTAGAAACGCCTTTAGGCAAGGCATTGATTGAAGAGAATAGTTACTATTAGGTCTGAAGGAAGCTATAAGAAGTTATAGGTGCAAAACTAACCGTAACCTGTTTCTATCAAAGCTTGAGTAAATAATTTACCTACCACTTATCGCGGCTAATTGCCCCATACCAGCTTTAGATGCTTGAATTTGCTCTGTATACTTTAATGGCATTGCTACAGAGGACCATCCTCCAGCTCTTTGGATAGAGAGCATATCAATATTTTGTTCAGCCATGTCAATAGCTGCACCGACTCTAGCAGAGTGTGTGCTCATGTTATCAATATTGAGAGTTTTCCCCACGCGTTTAAAGGTATGATAGACACTCATGTAATTAATACCTCCTTGTTGAATTGTTCTTTTTGGCGAGAGGGCTCTAACAAGGAAGCCATCGTTAATTTTAAATTCATGTTTCCATTCAGCAATCAGCTCTAATGAAGTATTACTAATAAACCGGTAACTACCTTCACCTTTTTGATCGCGCTTTGACTTAGTTAAAAACAAAGTGTTATTGGAAGGGTTAATATGATTTACGCTTATCGTACATAATTCAGATCCACGAAGCAGAGCATCATACATAATATTTACTATTAAACGGTCTCTAATATCCATCGTATGGTCTGGGATCAACGTGTCATTCAAATGATCTATAAAACTTGACTGTAAAGGTGTTGCTTGATCTTGTTTAGCAGGTTTAGTTTGTTTTCCTAAGCGAATATGTTCTTTAAGTAGTTTTGATGACTTCATGGGATTTGGCCACATGCAAATTTCTAAAAAAACACTTAGGGTAGCTAATCGTCTTTCTATTGTTGCTAACGTTAATGGTGATATTAATAGATCATCAAAATAGTTTTCAATGATATTTTCATTATTCGTTAAATCACTAGATAGCCCCATTTGATATTGTCGATTGTCCCAGGCTGAAAAATCATTCATATCTGCAATATAAGCACGTTGAGTATTGTACGGAAGTAACCTAAATATTTTATTATAATATTTAGATAACCTATCACCAATATTTGCATCAGAAACCCCTGCAACGATTAAAGCTGTTGCTTGAAAAGCACCTTCTTGAATTTTTACCATAATCTTCCTAATACTATAACCAGACATATCGTAAATGTATAAATGCTAGATTTAAATTTTATTACGGTATTTTTATACTTTCATAAATAAATTAAATATTGTTGAATAGAGTTTACTTTTAAATAGTGTGTAAAATAAATCTATTATTTAAGATAACTAACAATTATCTTAAATAATAGAATAGACTGTATATAATTACAAGTCTATTGCGTCACCTGTGACAGTTTTATATAATAAATGTAATTTGGTGCATTAGTGTCAGGATTTAAAAATGAAAATTAGAGTTTTGAGAAAAAATACTATTGAGAAATTAAAACTTTATGTTGTTGAAACAAACTACCTCTTCCCCAACACAAAGAAGGATATAAACCTAAATGAATTACTTCGAGAATTTAATGGAGAAAAAAAACAGGCGCTAATTATTTCTCATTCATTACCTGATGTTTTAGGTAAAAGCGACAGTGCTAAATTATTATCAAAAATGACGACCTACTTTAATCGACAATGTTATGAAAAAGTCTCGATTGAATTGCATTCTGATACAAATATTTTATTAGTAAAAAAAAGGAATGAGTTTGGATATACCAGTATTGATAGTTTGATTAATGACGCTTTAGTGGATTTCAAATGCTGAAATGTCACTCACGGAGAGATTCGAACTCTCGCTTTAATAATACCAAGCACTAACAGACCCTTCAGATCTTATAGAACGGGTTGTCATGTTTTTGATAAAGGTCATTGAGTGTCTATAAGTGACTGTCGTGGTCACACTGTGGTCACTTTTTTTAAGAAGTTTAGCTATCCCTACTGCATTTACTGGTAACTAATATTAATGAAGATATTAACCGATGATGCATAATATGGATTTTAATATTTTATATAAGTAAAAGCGAATGCGCACTAATTAAAAATAAATAAATTACTTCTTAACAATACATTAATTAATATTATTATTATCGATACTAGTGATTTTATGATCATGCCACACCTTTAATATATGTAAGAAGGCTACAACTAAACGATCTCGAGTCGGTGTATTTAGAAATTGTCCTGCCTTATTTAATTTTTTATGTATGAATAGTGCATACATCGCTTTTGTATCACTTCCTATAAACTTAGCATCATCTGAGAAATCCAAATTTATATTTTTGAGTTGGTTTTTGCTAAATCTATTCTTAAATTTTTTAGGTATGATTAATTTGATATTTACAACATAATCAATTCCAAATACCTTACTAAACTCGCCAATAATATACTCAAACCTTCTCAGATAAATGTTCAGTTTCTCTATATCTTCATCTACCTTAGGTGTCATGTATACCTTTAAATATATTCTACTATTAATATTAAAACCAAGGAGGCGCAGCAAGTTCATTAATGCGATTATTGGCTTATGGCTATTGTTACGAATTAAGTAGTTTTTACTCATTAAAATTGTAGAAATCGGCTCTAAAGCTTTAGTTAAATTTACATCACTTAATGAACCCACAGATAAACCATCAAATCTTTCACACAGAGACTTAACGTACTTGTATTTGTATAATTTCAATTCTTTTAGTGGATTATTAGGCAACTTATATTTAGATCGCTTTGGTAAAGTTTTTGATATGTCCAAAGCTACTTCAAAAAGTCCATTTACGATTTCTCTATCTAGTCCTAAATCATTACTAATTCTAACGTTTGAATATTCATGGTTAGCTAGCTTGAAAATATTAAAAGCTTGTAAAACCGATAATTCGCTACTGTTAACTCTTTTAGTTGAATATTTAATAACTATTTTCTTCATACAATCATGCGATATAGCAGAAAAACGTCCCGTAAAGCGATTAAAACTATTTAACGTATGATCCAGTATCAAATTATTCTTGATTACTAAGGGGTATGAAGTCGTTAATTTTGTACTATATCCAAATAACTTTTTGGCAAATGTAGGAATATTATGGCAATAATTATTTTTGTGAATATACCAATACAGTTCTCTCAGGTGAAAATAATGTTTCAGTGTTGTATAAACATTTCCATGACCAAGTAATTCCGAGACTGCAAATAACTGTTTACGACTCGCCTGGGAGCTTATTCCTAATCGGTGTTTTAGCTGAGATATACGAACATTTGAGAAATAACTTGAATCTAGAAAGATTAAACCTCTTGAATCATTATTACCTGAAAGTGACGAAATCAATATAAGTAACCAATTGCAGAAAGAGTGTCTTAACACATGGAAGCTAATATTTGGGTCACCCGTAATTTCTATTAATAGCTCGGTAATAAGATCGAATGCTTTTCTTAATTCATCTGGTTTAAACAAAGCCGATTTTTTATTGTTAGTTTCACAAAGTCGACTCTCTTTAAAGTTTGCTAATAACCTTAATTCCGCTTCTGGCCAGAGTATATTTAGAGGTATATTTCTATTCGCATTAACACTTTTCAACGTCTCACCTTTTCGCGAGTATATGCGCTCATTAGCGTAATTATCTCCCAGTGTTATATCTCTTAATTCTAAATGCTTAACTTCCCCTCTTCTATTGCCGCCAAACATAGCGAAACAAAAAACTAGCCTCGCAACATTGTTAATTGTTGAGTCATTTTTTGATAAATGGTCTAGTATAACTTCAGCATGATCTATACTAATCAAATTTGCCGTTAGGCTCATAGGACTACCAGCAATTTCTATTCTTTCTAATACTTCTAAAGCTATAAATTGTGAATCGACTAAAAAAGAAATGAAATAAGTAGCATATTTTTGTCGTTGAACGCTGGGAAAACATTCAACCATTTCATTAAACTTATCGCCCCAGTTATCTAAAGATAATTCACTTAGATTAAATTCAGCAAATATAGGGATGAAATATTTTGCAACAGTTGAAACATAATCTTTTATAGATTTAATGCCGAGTTCACCTTCTTTAATATTTCCCTTTTTAATTAATTTAGATAACCAAGCCACGATGAGCCAGCTTGCAGGATTGTTATTGAGATTATCTTTGTGTTTTAGCCATTCATTTATTGAACTAACAACCGCTTGTTTATCTGGCAATAGTGATATTTTTTGGCCTTTCAGCTTTGCTAAAAAAAATTTTACTGTTTTTAACCCTTTTTCGATAGGATCCCAATCCGATTTTAATTGCTGCGCTGTGTTTTTATTTTTCCACGCACTTGTCCATTTTTTAACTGCTATAGTTTTATCAGTGACTATAGGCTCTACTTCAACATTTTTATGGGTCAGTAACCGTACAAATGTTTCATGACTAACTTGCTGTGAATATTTTGTATTACCTACCATAAATAAAGCGTTAGGGTTCACCGAAAATGCATGTTCTAGTCTAAATGAAGCATTTAAAGCTGTATAACTCACACGCTGTTGTTTATCTATAACGGATTTAATCTTTAAGAAGTTATTGATAGAATCAAGTATTTTAGACTCGGAGAAAGGCTTATGTACTTTAAAGTGAATCCAGTGAAGACTTAATAACAGAACAGTTTCCAATCCAACAATCTGACGTTTATCATCAACTTGAAAGTAAAAGCCATCATCACATCTATACCAGTGCTTTTGTGAATTTAATAATTTAGTTAAAATATACGGATTGGTTACCCCTTCATTCAAAATGAGGTTAAGACCCAATCTACCGATACTATTAACTTCTTCTAGGCCTTGAGAAGGAGTGATAAATTCTTGCTCAATAAGTTCATATAAACGTTCTGATAAGCGACTTTTTTGACATTCATATTTACTAATTATGGGTAGCTCTTTCGTTAAACTGATAATTGTTGAACTACTAGGTGATTTTATATTCAATTCACTGTTTATGAATTGTAATACGCAGTCTAATATCGTCAACTGCCTTTGCTTAATTTCTGGATTAGTGTCAAAACTCTTTTCTATTCGTCTTATTGAAGCCATACAAATAATGTTTGATTTTTTTAGACGAATTTCTTTTAATATTTTGCAATGGCAAAATTCTAATTCAGCTTTTAGCTCAGAAGTATCTTTTACTATGGTCGTTAAAAGAAGCTTCTCTAAGCTTTCGATTAATACATCCGTTATGAAATTATTGAAGGTATTGTTTGCCATAGGCACTGCTCCATAATTAATTCTAAGTGTGGTTTTAGCTCTTTCGATGCTGCTTGAATATTAAAGCTTGATTTAACTTCTTGTGATGACTCGCCATAGCTCGCGTGTCCCATGAAAAAATCAAGTAATTCATTATTCGTAACCATTTTAGATAACTGTGAACGCAAAAAATGCCTTCCTGCATTTGTTGCAAGCTCAAACGACTCTGTTTGTTGTGATAACCATCCTGGCTCTATCCTTTTCGTATATATCTCTCCAGCTTTATTAAACTTAAGTATAAATAGAGGACCATGCTCAACGTTTAAATTTTTTATTGCATCGATATTGTTATCAACTCTTATATTTTTCGTAGATTTAAGGGCCTTATATATACTTGAAGCTATCTGTGGCTCAATCGCAATTAATAATGGGACTAGTGCTGTTATATGCTTTTTATACAGTCCTATTTGTTTTAAAAATATATCTGTTATTGGAATTGTACGTGTCGATATTCTATCTACGTAATCTTTGTCTGTAATGATAATTAATTGATGACGATTATTGATTGAATCTAAGTCCGGTAACGGATCATAGATAGCCCTATATCCGGTCGAATAGAGCAACATGAAACTTATATAAGTGACGTAATTATTGTGATAATTAACTAAAGAATTAATCTTAGTTTTAATCTCAAATTTACTTCCTTGAGTTACTTTTCTTTGTAATTCTTTAACAAGTTTTTGTACATTTCTCTGCTCTGGAGCAAAAGGAGAGCCGACAGGCTTACTAAAAGAGCGCCCTTCTGTCGTAAAAAAATCATCTGGAAAGCTAAATTTAGCGCTGAATAAACCAATGTTACTTTCTATCCAACGCCAAGCATCGTTAATTTTATTAGCTATATCACTCTCTTTTTCAAAGCATATATAATGTCTTTTGACTCTAGTGTTTTTGCTGTCGATATCGAAAGCAAAATCAAAAGCTGTCAAGTCGATGATCGAATTACTTGAACCAAGTCGTACCAATAGGTGTTGTAACGTTTCTGGTGTTATAGACATTCCATGTCGTTTTGATATTCTATTTAAAAGATTTTCTACGGCCTGAATCAAAGTATGTTGATATTTATGTGGGATTAATGACTCCCCATCTTTTAAAGATGAGTTATGAAACGTTCTAATGAATGAACACCAATGTTTTGGTACTCGAAGCTGACAGCTTAGCTCCCTATTTTCATTAAAGTACTTAACATTAGAATTCACACCAAAATTGAAATAAAATTCTTTATCAATAATGTTAATTCCTGAGCTATCTATATCACTGCCGATAGTAAAATTAAGAATATCATTAACGGATTTCCCTAGATAAATACTTAGCCAAATAGTTAGTGCGATTAAAGATACGGGTACATTTTGAATAAGTGAATTATTTGAAGGTGAAATCGTTATTAATTCATCAAATAAATAAAATAACTGATGCGGTTGAATTAAAGATGATGACAGTAAAGTTTTATTTCTATGCTTTGCCACTTTACAGCTTACTGCAGCAGCTTTAAATCGTTTCGCTTGTTTATTATTTGATGAGTATGGGTGTCGTTTAATGTGACTAACATTTTGTTCAATCACCTCGGTTAATGGTAGTTCATTAAAGCAATCGGTTAATACCACACCATTTTTATCTGCCCCTGCTCCCTCAAGATAAAAGTTTTTCACTTCAATATCATCAATACCTTCAGGAATATCTTCAATCACATTTTCAACTCGATAGTTTTTAAAGTTTTCAAACGTTGCAACTCGAGTTTTATGCTGCTTTCGATCTTCTTTAAAGAAATTTTCTATTTGTGTAAAATAACTTTTAAACAAAGTCCTTACTGTGGCTTTCATCTTTTCTTCAGCAAGAGTATTTAAGAATCCTGCCATATCAGACCAAATAGGTAAATTTGAAAAACAATCTTTGGCAATTGATAGTCGTAAAGCTCTGGCTTCGTCAATTAAATACTTTAAGTTTTCATCACGATTGAAATAATCAAAGTTATCTAAATACCGACTTAAGAAGTGGGCTACGACAATTTGATAGTGAATAGGTTTACTTTTATTATGAGAGCTCAGAATTAGTGAATAAACAGGTCGGTCACTCATCCAGTTTTTTGCGTATTTACTTGAATTAATAACTAATGTATCTGATAGCTTTAATGCATATTCAAAAATAGATAAGTCAGAAAGAGTTAGACCTGTGATTTTTTCAAAATCAACAGGTAAAAGTACAAAGCAAAGCTTTAACTCTTTCACTACAGGTGACAAGCCTTGTAAGTTTTCAGGTGCATTAATAGATTTAAAAAGTCGCTTAATTAACTTTGTTTTATCTTCTATTTGATTTAAATCATATTGCTGGCTGATATTATTAATCAATGTATTCACAGTTTTATCCTATAAATTTTCATTACGTATTCCAAGGTGTCTTACAAGTAATTCCTTGGTACTTAAACTAGGGAATAAGCAGAGCCATTCTTTAGAGCCTTGTATACTTTTTTTATTCTCATCTTTAATAAACCAGGCGTTAAGAAAAAATCCAATTTGTGAGGAGTCAGATATGAAAAGCTGATTAACTATCTGATTTGCTAAATAAGTCAAAAACAAGTGTCTAATTTCTTTCGGCCGAGGCTTTTTTCTCAAAGCAATTACAGAAATTTTTCTATCATTACCCTTGCAAATTTGGATGACAGTATTGAACGAAAATAACCCGCTGCATAAGATAAAATGTTCACCTTTAAAGTATCCAATAATTGGATACATCATCAATAAACTCTCTATATTATCCACGCGAAAATCAGACTTTCGATTACGACAAATGGCAAGTGGATTTGCAGATTTTATAATTCTCTTAACTTGGGGATCGTAATATATATCTTTAAAATTCACTTCGGAAATAAATGTGTTTTGTAAACTAATAGCAGTCATGTAAGCCAGCCCCTTCTTAATTCGACTAAAAAAAACCTACAATTTGGGAATGTTAATTATTTAATCAATTAATACCTTTAAAATAGGTATATATAAAACAATAAAAAATAAGTCTTATAAAACAAAGTATTGAAATGAAAGCTGACTTTATAGCTAAAAAGTACGTCAATTAAAAATCAGTTAATTTGCCTAACATTCTTTAGTTTTAATGATATCAGCTCACAATATTGGCAATGGCTTGTAAGCAGGTTAATTTGGAGGGTTAAAGCATGGTAGACGAATATATACATTTAAAATGTTATGAATTTGAGGCTTGTATTTCATACACACTATGTAAAAGAGAATTATTGGAAGAACAGCTTTCAGTTCAATTGTTTGATAGAAGTAACAGAAGATTAAAACTTACACCTGCAGGTGAACGTTTGTTAAAAGCTGTTTCCAAGGGGTTCAATCATATTTGTGATACGGTTTCACTATTAGACTCAGAAATAATGTCAGGCCCTCTTTTTTTGGCTACTACCCCGACTGCCACTAGGGCTTTAATGAGTGTCGCAGGAGGCTTTCAAAAAGAGTATCCTGAAGTGGAAATGCGCCTAACAACCATATCGGCAAATACTGAAGTGATCCCATCCAATATTGATGTATGTGTTTGTTTTTTACTGCCTAAAAACACTAATCTGGAACTTATTGAAATTTATTAAGAGGAATTTTTTCCGGTTTGTTCACCACAACTCCTCGCACAAAATAAGCCACAAATAGACATGCAACATCTATCGAATTATACCCTTATTCACGATCAACATGACCGATGGTTGCCATGGTATCAACAGCAAGGAATGCAGCTTCCCAGTGTAAAATCAATTTCATTGTTAACGAAGCTCATAGCAATCGCTGCTGCAGCCAAAGGCGTGAGTATATTCTCCTATCTAAGATGAGGCGACATGCCTCAAAACTTAGAGTAGGAAAGAATGAAAATGTTATGGAAATAAACAGTGCTTGCCAAGAACGCCATTACCGCGCGAGCGGTTTAGTTCAAAGTGGCAACAGTGAGCCTTAGCTCGTAATCAATGACCAGTAAAACATAAGTTACCGCTAAGGATTTCTCCGTGGCATTCCAGCCGTTAATCCTCCCCGAATATTAACGGAAATTGCTGTTCATAAAGCTAACATAACCACTCTACTACTGGGGCGCAAAGGGGAAAATAGCGTAGTAGTTTTTTATTGATACATCTTAAAATCTGGTCAAATTAGTTTTGCCATAACAGGTTATTAAGTAGGAGAGAGAAAAGTGGCAATAACAAAACCTGTATTATTAGACTTGTGTGATAGCTATTTAGGTTCGAAGGAGAGAACTGAATTCTGCCTTAAAACACCAAATTTATCGCTTGGAAAACAAACGCCTGAATCATTGATAGTAACCGATAGTGGCATTAAGAGAGTTTATGATTGTATTCAACGATTGCAGCACGGCATGACAAGCTAGGCAAACAATTCGGTTAACTTTAAATTGTTCTTTATCAAAGTGTCCAACGCCATTAAAACAGTGCATTACTAATAAACTAGGTATTACGAACAATACAGCAGTAGGAATTAACTATGAAAGAATTTGACTAGAATCATTCACACATATCAATAGTTAAGCTATTTAAAAATAATCCACTTTAGCACTCAAAGAATCACAGAAGTGACTTTTGATCAAAAGAGCATATTCATAATAGGTATAGTCGCTCAAAAGCATGGTTACAATTTATTTTGATTTGTGGTGATAGACTTGCAGACGAGGTTTTACTTTCTAAAGTATCAAAAAAGAAATATATCCTGAAAAGCACAGCCGGTAAACTCCGAACAAATGACTAATACAAAAATCAACTTAACTTTATGGCGCACAACGCGCCATAATTATTATGGAATTTTGGTGGGGCGAAGACATAAAGTATCCTCGGATATAAAGGTCAATTTTCAGCCATATTAACTAAATAATTTAGCTAGACGTTTTATCATCATAGTTTGTGATAGCAGGGACAAGTATTTCAAGCAACGCCCAATTTCTATCATGAGTTTCACTATCATTAGTACGCTGATCAACAAGCTCAATTATTTGCTCATATTGCTTTCTAGACGTTATTCCCTCAATTCCAAACGGCAACAATGTTTGCAGATCCTGACCTAAACGTACAATATTTTCAGTATCCATGTAGCATCTTAATTATGTAGAAAATAAAATAATAGTTTATCAGTATATTTTCACTTAGTAACTATGGCATGTGTGGGTGAGTAATAAACTTCTATATTACTACAATAGTTATTTACGATAGCCAATACAATACAAATTATTTTTAGTCTTAATTTTAGCTAGAGGAGATCTTTTTTAGTGCGAAAAATGGTTTGAGAATAGTCTGTTTAGATATTAAAATATCTAGTGTTTAGGGGCACGATTCGTACAAAATAAGTGCATGTCTACACATTATAGTATTGACTGTTATGTAGACAATTGAAGTTATATTGGGGCACAAATGTATGGTCCGCCTCGATATTGCAAGTAATAATATCGATAACTTGGATGGTTTGCGCTAATGTATTCGAAGTCTTTTTGGGTTACCAAATATATTAGGCCCAGCTCCGCGATGAGATCCGCGCTAGATTGTCCTCAAAAGCGCCAAAGCATACTTAGAAAGTTGCTGTAGTGCCCCACAGGTCTTCAACCTAGTGGTCTAACCGTTGTGTCATCTTTATCATCATTTGCAAATCAGGCTTGCACTCTAACTTCGAATGCTTGTTTGGTTGACAGTACCGACCATGCGATACGTGCTAGTTTATTGGCTAACGCAACTACGACGACGTTATATGGTTTTCGTGATAATAATTCTAATATCCAATTTCCGAAGGTTGCTATAGCATTTTCTGGTCTTGCAAGAACAGCTCTTGCACCGTGAATGAATAACTCTCGTAATCCTTTATTCCCTCGTTTGCTTATACCGAGCAACCTTGGCTTTCCTCCTGTTGAAAACAGACGTGGAACCAAGCCAATCCATGCGGCTAAGTGCCTTCCATTTTTGAAATCAGCAGCGTTACTTATATCAGATAGGCAACGACTAGCGGTTAGGTTTCCCACACCAGGTATTGTTTTGAGTAGTTGAGCACGTTCGTCATGGTCAACTATCTCTTTTAGTTTTTTATCTTGAGTCAAAATAAGCTGATTAAGTTTCAAGTAATATTCATGATGGTCTCTTAATTCTAAAAGCAACAGAGCTGGTATTGGCTCACCAAAATCAGCTATCCATTGGAATAATGCTTTCATTTTTGCGTGAGACTTTGGAAAGCTCATACCAAACTCTAATAAAATTGATCCGATACGCGACATACAGGCCGTTCTGTCTTTTAGATAGCTTGAACGTATGCGTTGAATGACTGAGATCACTTGAGATGATTCAGTTTTAATACTTACAAAACGCATAGAAGGTCGTGTAGCTGCTTCAGCTATGGTATCAGCATCAATGAAATCATTTTTGTTCGTTTTTACATAAGGCTTAACATATTGTGGTGGGATTAGTAGTGCTTTATGCCCAAACTCTTGGCATTTTCTTGCTAACCAGTGGGAGCCACCACAAGATTCCATAGCAACAGTTGTACGTTTAGTATTAGCGAGAAACAGAACTAGTTTAGGTCGGCTTAATTTTTACGGCAAACTTCTCGACCCGATGAATCATGGCCAACAAGATGAAAGGTAGATTTTCCTATATCAATTCCAATAACGTTAATAGTAGACATGATGATTCTCCTCATTTAATAATCTCCCTAAGTGTAGATTAGGGGAGGCGGACCATCTTATTAGTGCCACAGGAATTATGATCACTTTGTGCGAAGTAAGTTAGGCGTGGCCACATCAAAGCTTTTTCTATTCGCTAAATAATATCATTAGCTTAAGGAGTTATCACATCCGTTTATAACTCATAGGATACTTGTTTGGTGTGAATCGTAGGTCTTTTCTAACAAACTTACGATTGGGCCGGATTTACAACATCAGCAACAATTGTAGTTTTATAGACTTGAGAGTTAGTACGTGTAACACCACCTTCAATTCCGACACTAACAGCAACACCTGCTTCCATTATCGCTCCATTTCCTGGCGACTTTACACCATTAAGGGCAACATTTTTAGATGCTTCTACACCATGATGGGAGTCAGGCAATGAAACAGAGCCATTCACAACAGAAGCTGAGCCACTCACAGATGTTCCCGTCCCTCCAAAATCATCGATAGTTACATCATCGGTAGTCCAAACAGCATTAATAAATAATCCAGCTCCTATTTCCTGATTAGTTACCACTGCGAGTTCCAGCGTATCTGTATCAAATAAAATCATGGTGCTTAAGCTCCCCTTATCTAAAAAGGTTGCACTGCCACCAGTGTTAATTCCTATAGGATCTTCACCATTTGGATCTGTATATCTGTACGGGGTATTATTCGAATAAGCATAACGGTTAAAATTGTGAACATTCTTAAACCCGACAGGATCATTCGAGTAGAAACGCCCGATAACTGGATCATAGTATCGTGCCTGCATATAGATGAACGCGACTTATTATTCAGAATGGTGATTTTTAAATACCTTTGTCTAAACTTTAAATACTTTCCGACAATACGCGGATATAACCTAATTTCATAATACTGTCTCATTTAACATCTTAGACAAGACAGTAACTGTGATACTTAAACGCGCAACTCAAGTTAAATGATACAGATTTGATAAATTTAGAATGTTACAATTTGGCTGTACCCATGTCTGACAGTACATATTTAGCTTAGATGTAAAAGACTAATGCCGATTTTGAGGGGATGGGCACAACAATGGCATTCGGTTAAGAGAATGTAGCCCCACTGAGAAAAAAATGAGCGGTGTTTTTAATCCAAAATCACCCTAACTTTTACCACAGAGCGGACGATTTTTCTTAACCAAATTCACCTCAGTAAAGGGCATTGTTCAGAAGAAGTAAGTCTACCTTTATCCTGACAGACAACTAAGCCACCATAGCAGTCGTTCACATAATTGCACTTGAATGATTTCAAAGTGCCGTAAAGCGTCATAAGTGGTTAACTATCACAACAATTCTGTCCTTCCTGAATCGGTGGACATTTCACT
>MAAB01034831.1_pt1 | contig 14466 bp, 9 predicted proteins | sample 1115991 | NCBI WGS metagenome assembly MAAB01 (sample SAMN04961124, study PRJNA320927) | seawater metagenome | isolation source: sample BD02T18 sea water enriched with oil for 18 days | place: USA:Gulf of Mexico | collected 2013-07-27
CTGGAAGCTAAGCGATTCGTTAATCGCTGCAATAGTTATAACGGATAACATCATGGCTCAAATCGATCACTCAAGACGCGCATTTTTTCGTCGCCCTTCAGCACTAACAGCTTCCGCTTCAAAAACTGGAACTGCTAAAGGTGAAGCGAGCTCCACAGGGCTGCTTCCTCAGCGTCCTCCTTGGGCGCTGTCTGAATCTTTATTCACTGATAAATGCACTCGTTGTAACGAGTGCATTTCTGCGTGTGGCGAAGAAATAATTTTGATTGGTGATGGTGGTTTTCCTGAGATTGATTTTAATCGTGGCGAATGCACTTTCTGTGAAGACTGTGTAATTGCTTGTAAGCCAGCGGCTCTTATGAAGCATGAAGGTAAAAACGCCTTTAATTTCAACATCACTATTGATGATTCTTGCTTAGCGAAACAAAAAACTCATTGCCAAAGTTGTAAGGATGTTTGTGATAGCCGCGCTATTTCAATGCCTTGGCCAACATCTATTACTCAGGTTTCGATTCAGACACCTGAAATAAATTTAGACGATTGCATCGGTTGTGGCGCTTGTATTTCTACCTGCCCTTCACAGTCGATCAGCATCAACGCAATTGCGTCACCCAATAACGGAGCTCAATTATGAGAGTCAATAAAATAGCCTTGGACGAACCTTCCAATAATAAAGGCATTGAAGAAAGCCATATCAGTAGTTTCATTGTTCTTTGCCGAGCAGAAAAGCACCAAGAGGTTGAACAAGCGTTACAACAACAAGCCGACATTGAAGTTCATGGTAGTGATGAGCAGGGTAAGTTTGTTGTTGTCACTGAGGCCAAGCATCAAGGCATTATTATGGATCGTATCGATCTTATTACCGCGCTTGATGGCGTTATTAATACGTCGATGGTTTATCACCAGGTTGCTGCTCTCGATGAGCTTGATACTGAGGTTGAGCAAACAGATCAACCGATTGAACAAATATATCAGCCACAACTCTGTGAGGTTGAAGATGGCGAAGCACCATCAAACACTGCTGCAAAACAGACTGTGCAATAAAAGCATACACAAATTTAAAATTTAAAAGATTAAAGTTTAGACTCGGAGAAAGCATATGAAACTAACTCGCCGTGATGTCATTAAAGCCCAGGCCGCTGCAACAGCAGCGACAGTGGCAGGTATTAGCTTACCCGCTGGTGCCAGTAATATCATTACCTCTAGCGCAGCCAACAAACTGACGTGGTCAAAAGCACCTTGTCGTTTCTGCGGTACGGGTTGCGGAATCAGTGTTGCAACCAAAGACGGAAAAGTCGTTGCGACCCATGGTGATGAGAAAGCGCCGGTTAACAAGGGTTTATCTTGTGTGAAGGGTTATTTCCTTTCCAAGATCATGTACGGTAAAGATCGCCTGACAACGCCAATGCTGCGTAAAAAAGATGGCGTATTCCATAAAGAAGGTGAGTTTACTCCGGTATCTTGGACTGAAGCTTTCGATATTATGGAAGAGAAGTTTAAAAAAGCCTTAAAAGAAAAAGGCCCAGACGGTATCGGCATGTTCGGTTCAGGTCAGTGGACTGTGCATGAAGGTTATGCCGCGGTTAAGTTAATGAAAGCCGGTTTCCTTTCTAACAATATTGATCCTAACGCTCGTCACTGTATGGCGTCTGCGGTAGGTGGTTTCATGCGTACCTTTGGTATCGATGAACCTATGGGTTGTTATGACGATATGGAAGCGGCCGATGCCTTCGTTCTTTGGGGCTCGAACATGGCTGAGATGCACCCCATTCTTTGGACGCGTATCGCCGACCGTCGTTTAAGTAATCCACACGTTAAAGTGGCTGTGCTTTCTACTTATGAACATCGCACGTTTGACCTTGCCGATATCCCTGCGGTATTCACTCCGCAAACCGATATGGTGCTATTGAACGCGATTGCTAATTACATCATTGAAAGTGGCAGTGTAAATCAAGACTTCATTAGCAAGCACGTGAACTTCCGTGAAGGTGTAACTGACATTGGTTATGGCTTGCGTCCAACACACGAATTGCAAAAGAAAGCTAAAAATCCTAATTCTGGTAAATCATCGCCGATTGATTTTGAAGCTTTTGCTAAATTCGTTAAGCCTTATACCTTCGAATACGCTGAAAAGATGTCGACGGTTCCGGCGAAGACCATTGAGAAAATTGCTAAGCTTTACGCTGATCCTAAAACCAAGGTGATGTCACTTTGGACTATGGGTGCGAACCAGCATACTCGTGGTGTTTGGACTAACAACTTGTTGTATAACATCCACTTATTAACCGGCAAAATTTCTGAGCCAGGCAATAGCCCATTCTCATTAACAGGCCAGCCTTCGGCTTGTGGTACTGCACGTGAAGTAGGAACTTTTTCTCACCGTTTGCCTGCTGACATGGTGGTTAAAAATCCTAAGCACAGAGCGCTATCTGAAAAACTTTGGAAAATTCCAAAAGGTATTTTGAATGGTAAGCCTGGTTCTCACGCGGTTAAGCAAGTCCGTGATCTAAAAGATGGCAAGATCAACGCTTATTGGATTCAGGTGAATAACAACCTGCAAGCCGGACCCAATATTAATGAAGAAATTTTGCCTGCTTATCGTAATCCCGATAACTTTATCGTTACCTCGGATGCTTACCCAACAGTAACGGCTGAAGCGTCTGATTTGATTCTTCCTTCTGCTATGTGGGTAGAAAAAGAAGGAGCATTTGGTAACGCTGAACGTCGTACTCAGGTTTGGTATCAGCTAGTAAACGCCCCAGGCGATGCACGCTCTGATTTATGGCAGTTGGTTGAATTCTCTAAGCGCTTTACTACTGATGAAGTTTGGCCTGCTAAAATCTTAGCGGAAAACCCTGAGTTTAAAGGTAAGACTTTATACGAAGTACTTTATAAGAATGGCCAGGTGGATAAGTTCCCACTGTCTCAAATCAGCCCTGATTATGAGAACCAAGAATCAAAAGAACATGGATTCTATCTGCAAAAAGGTTTGTTTGAAGAGTATGCATCCTTTGGTCGTGGCCATGGTCACGATTTAGCTGACTATGATCGCTACCATCAAGAGCGTGGTTTGCGCTGGCCTGTAGTGAACGGTGTCGAGACTAAGTGGCGCTTTAAAGAAGGCTCCGATCCTTACGTTGAAAAAGGCAGTGATTGGCAGTTCTATGGTAAGAAAGATAATAGAGCGATTATCTTTGCTTTACCGTACGAAGCGCCTCCAGAAGTTCCTGATGCTGAATTTGATTTGTGGTTATGCACAGGTCGAGTGCTTGAACATTGGCATACAGGCTCAATGACTCAGCGTGTACCTGAGCTGTACAAAGCCTTCCCAGATGCTGTGTGTTTTATGCACCCAGAAGATGCGAAGAAGCGTGGTTTACGTCGTGGTGATGAAATTAAAGTGATGTCACGTCGCGGTGAAATTAAAACACGCGTTGAAACTCGCGGTCGTAATAAGCCACCACTAGGATTGGTCTTTGTACCATTCTTTGATGCCAGCCAGCTGATTAATAAGGTAACTCTGGATGCAACCGATCCATTATCTAAGCAGACTGATTATAAAAAATGTGCTGTGAAAATCGAGAAGGTATAGGGAGAATGACTATGAAAACGACTCTTGCAAATAAAGTCAGCACTTTTTGTATGACTGCTGTACTCGCGATATCTTCAGTTATGCTGCCATCGATGGTTTCTGCAGATGACCTGATTGTGGGTGATACAGTTATTGATAACGCGCCACAAGTATCAACACTACGAGGGACTGCGCCATTAAACGCTGAAGTAGCTCCACCGATTATTGAGATGGTAGAAAACAATGACCTTAAACGTCAGCGTGACTACCCTCAACAGCCACCGACTATTCCACACGATATTAGTAAATATCAGTTGGATAAAAACTTTAATAAGTGCATGGATTGTCACTCACGTAGATTGGCCGACGAAGCTCAGGCGCCTGCGGTTAGCGTGACTCACTACATGAATCGCGATGGTGAGTTCTTAGGAGAAGTTTCTCCTCGTCGCTACTTCTGTACTCAGTGTCACGTGCATCAGTTAGAAAGTGAACCTCTGGTTGAAAATACCTTCGTTGATGTTGACGAGTTGATTAAACAATCTAACTCTCGTGACAAAAATCGCGCTAAGAAGTAGAGGCTGATATGAAAAAAATATTTAACTTGTTAAAACTGGGTTGGACTATCTTGTCCAAGCCAGCGGTACACTTATCGCTAGGTTTCCTAACCATCAGTGGTTTTATTGCTGGGGTTATTTTCTGGGGTGGATTCAATACCGCCATGGAACTTACCAATACCGAAGAGTTTTGCACAAGCTGTCACGAGATGCGCGACAACCCATTTATGGAACTGCAAACTACGATTCACTACAGCAACCGCTCGGGTGTTCGTGCAATTTGCTCGGACTGTCACGTACCTCATAATTGGACCGACAAAATCGCTCGTAAAATGCAGGCTTCTAAAGAAGTTTGGGGTAAGTTGTTCGGTACCATTGATACCCGTGAAAAGTTTGAAGCTCATCGCTTGCAGTTGGCTCAAAACGAATGGACGCGTTTAAAGGCGAACGATTCATTAGAGTGTCGTAATTGTCATCAATTTGATTCGATGGATTTCACTCGTCAGAGTAAGCGTGCTGCCAAGCAACACTCAAGTGCATTAGCAAGCGGTGAAAAAACTTGTATCGATTGCCATAAGGGGATTGCTCACAAGTTGCCTAATATGGAAGGTGTTCGTGAAGGTACCTCTCCCCATTAGAGGCCTGACGGACTGGTCAAACAGTGAGATGCGTTCTTGCATCTCACTTCTTCCTACTATCTAATGCCTTTTATTACCTATGTTAGGAGAAACACCATGGGCAACCATGCAAACAAAGAATTCACCCCTCTACGCATCGCAGTTTTAACCGTATCCGATACCCGTAACGATCAAACAGATACCTCCGGTAAATATCTTGTCGAAGCCTTACAAGAAGCCGGCCATCGTTATGAAGATAAGATTATCGTTAAAGATGATATCTATCAGATACGTGCCATTGTATCTGCTTGGATTGCCGCTGACGAAGTCGACGTTATCCTATTAACGGGTGGTACTGGCTTTACCAGCCGCGACTCGACTCCAGAAGCTGTTATTCCCTTATTAGATAAAACCATAGAAGGTTTTGGTGAGCTATTCCGTCACCTTTCCTATGCCGATATAGGTACGTCTACGGTTCAATCACGTGCATTAGCAGGCTTAGCCAACAATACATTAGTTGTTTGCATGCCAGGCTCTACAGGCGCTTGTGATATGGCTTGGAAAGGTATCTTGCTAGAGCAGCTAGACTCTCGCCACTCCCCTTGCAACTTTGTACCCCACCTATCGGCCGATGCCCCTTGCTGCGATGGCAAATAAAGTTAAATTAGTGTGCAATCAGGTTAATTTTTAATAACCAAATTAACCTGTGCCTTCCCATACCGCCCTACTGAATCTTTAATAACATAGGTTAAAGTAAAGTGGGCCCGGGAAGTATCATCTAAAGACAATAATACCTTATTATTTTCTATCCGAGCTTCTCCTACCAAAGACAGAATACTGACTACCTGCGGATTGTTAGCCTGATTATCGTTGGCTAATACATCTAATTCATAAATATTATTAATCGAATCTAACGGTAAATAAATAGTATCATTCACCGCCATACTCTCATCGCCTAGCGGCACCACCTTCACATCAATAATAAAGGCAGAAGAATCATCAATGCCATCGTTGGCGACAATACCAAAACTATCAGCCCCATAGAAACCTTGATCGGAAATGTACTGCCCTATACCGCTATTAATATTCAGCTCGCCATGCGTAGGAGGAGTTTGTTGAGAGAAACTAATCGCATCACTTTCTAAATCTTCGGCGATGAATTCTATTTCGGTAACACTACCCGCTACCGCTCTAATTGATTGTCCATACACAATTGGCGCATCATTGATCGATACAGCAGAAACCTGAATCGAAGAATTTACATCGCTGTTTAGCAAACCATCACTGGCCATTAGCGAAAATACGGTATCGACTAAACTCCCTGCGGATACTTGATTTTCCCTGGGAATAAAACGAAGCGACTGTAAGCTCGCCTGAACATTGGCTATTGATTGCGAAGCGATACTATAAACTCCAGAATGACCACTAAAACCATTTCCTACCAGTGTTCCATTACTAGCATCAAAATTAATAGTTAAAGAAATAGTACCGCCATCATCAGAAAGTAATACGTTAGCGAAAGGTAACCCCTCTTGCTTGTCATTGATCGACAGCAATTGTGAGCCAGCATTAATTACTGGAGCATTATTGATATTATTCACTGTGATGCTGAAACTCGCTAGACTAGCGCTGGCGCCTGCGGCATCAGTCACCGTAATAATAATATTAGAGTACTCTCCTACATCCGAATTTTCCGGCGTGCCAGATAAAATGCCGGTAATGCTATCAAATGCAGCCCATGGTGGCTGACTGCTAATGCTGAAACTGTATGTGTCCCCTAGATCAACATCAGCCGCAGATGGCATAAAGCTATAGCCTGCATCCTCTTCAACCGAAATTGCAGGAGAACCTGAGATTATTGGAGCATCATTGGTATTAAGCACTGTGATGGCAAAGCTGGCTAGAGTATCTGTGGCACCAGCCAAATCAGCCACACTGATTGTTATTGAATCAGATGTGCCTACATCAATATTGGCTGGATTTCCTGACAGTAATCCTGTGCTGATGTTAAAAGTCGCCCAACTGGGTTTGCCAATAATACTGAAACTGTGGCTATCAAGAATATCGATATCGGTTAGCAAAGGAATAAAACTGTATATCGAGTCTTCATTTGTTGTGGTGTTAGGGGAGCCCAAAATGATCGGAGCATCATTGGTATTATTCACTGTGATTGAAAAACTGGCTAGGCTAGTACTAGCACCTGCGGCATCACTCACCGTAATAATAATATTAGAATGTATGCCTACATCCGAATTTGTTGGTATACCAGACAAAGCCCCTGTAATGCTATCAAATGCAGCCCATGGTGGCAGATTGCTAATGTTAAAACTGTATGTATCCCCTAGATCAACATCAGCCGCTGAAGGCATAAAACTATAGCTACTGTCCTCATCAATAACCAGAGCTGGAGAACCCGTAATAGTGGGGGCATCATTAGTATTATTCACGGTGATTGAAAAACTGGCTAGGCTAGCGGTAGCACCTGCGGCATCACTCACCGTAATAATAATATTAGAATAAGTCCCTAAATCAGAATTGGTAGGTGTGCCTGATAATAGTCCTGAAATTGTATTGAACGTTGCCCAACTGGGTTTATTGCTAATACTAAAACTATGACTATCGCTAATATCAATATCAGTTACCGTTGGCGTAAAGCTATAGCTACTGTCCTCATCAATAACGAGTGCTGGAGAACCCGAAATAGTGGGGGCATCATTAATATTTGTAACTGAAATCGTAAAACAATGTTCAGTATCGTTAATGCCATCACTGGCAATTAAACAAACAGTATGATCACCTACGTCACTATTACTGGGTAACCCAGTTAATCCTGAAGGGGAAGTAATATGTCGAATAAGGTTATTATTATAGTCAGCCACAAGAAGATTCTTACCCTGTAGAGAAATTCCCCAGGGGCTACTAAAAGTAGAACTGCTTCCACTACCATTTAAATTCCCTGAAGAACCCGTACCTGCCAAAGTAGTAACATTGCCAGAAGAATCAATTTTTCTTATTTTATTATTAGCACTATCTCCAACATAAATATTGCCTGTGTTATCAACAGCAATACCATGAGGGTCATCAAATGAAGCCACAATGCCTGCCCCATCGCTATCCCCTGCTACTCCTGATCCAGCAAAAACAGATACAGTACCTACACCATCGACCTTAAGGACAAGATTAGAACTTTTTGAGGTAACGTAAATGTTTCCATTAATATCAACTGCCAGATTTGTCGGTACATAACTTACTAGATCAGCATAGATGGTTACAACTCCAGCTGGGGTAACTTTTCGTATCTTTTTATCATAAGAAGTAATGTATAAATTATCACTCCCATCAACCGCGACCCCATAAGGGATACTAAAAGAGCCAACCAGCGTAGATACATTTCCTAACGTATCTATCTTTCGTATTTTATGATTATTTGTATCTGCTACATAGACAATTTGATTACTATCAACAGCGATAGCAAAGGGTGCTTTAAAATCGGCTAATACACCATTTCCATCCGCATACCCAAGTGTTCCTGACCCCGCTAACGTAGTCACATTCCCTGATGGGTCTATTTTCCTAATTTTACTACCGACTCTATCAACCACATAGATATTACTGAGGCTATCCACTGTTACATCAGCCGGTCCATTAAAAGTAGCAGTAAGTAGATCACCATCAGTGAAGATACTGCTCCCCGTTCCAGCAAATGTATCAACTTGATAGCCAGAACTATCAAGTATTAGCCAAGATGGCAGATTTGTCCCCAGTTTAACCGACCAAGTTATTGCATCATTTTCAACATCTGTAGCAGAAAAAATATATTCATACTGATTGTTTTCAATAACCGATATGCTTGGCACAGTCGTAATTACTGGTGCATCATTAACCGAATTAACAGAGATATTGACGATTAAATTAGCTACTCCTGTAATGTTATCTGCAGCTTGCACCACAAAACTATCCGTACCGTAAAAATTGATATCCGCTAAATAACTGACATCTTTGTTCAGGCCAGTACCACTTACTATTGCAACACCGTTGTTAGCAGCACTGCTAATACTCCAAGTTATAGGATCATTATTCAGATCAGTAGCACTTAAAGGAAGAATGATAGGAGCTGAATCTTCATTTAACGTAATAATCTGTGGTGAAGCTTGATTAATAACGGGAGCACTCGGCAGATATGCACCTGAAGCATTAAGGTCTACCAGAAAGTAAGGGCGAGTATTTCCATTATAACTTGAGTCATTACAATAAAATTGAAAATTACTGTTGTCGACATTATCAGAGGTTGGTGTATACCGAATTGTCACGCTGCAACTCGATGCACTGTTAACGGCTAAAGCAATACTATATGGATCAGGTATCTGTGCACCAGTCCAATCACCGCATGTTTGCGAAACTATTGTAAAATTAGAATTGGGGGAAGCGTATGTCCCACATGAATCCAGAACATCGACTAACTCTGCATTATAAAAATTTAAAATAGCATCAGTCGAACTACCAACATTCACACTGCCGAAATCAGCAGCACCAATGGTCGTATTAATATCCCCATGGCTTATGGAAAGATCGACTGAATTTGCTTGTTCAATAAAGCACACTAGGACTATGGAAGTTATTAAATATTTTAACATTAGTTCAATCTCCATTGAGATAACCAAATAAATGAACTCGATTTAGATAAATAGCGAAAGTAGCGATAAGATTGTTCAATATCCAGATCTAAACTTATATGTCTAAAACCATCAGCATCAACCACTTCATTTGGATAAGAATCATCTCGTATAAGCGTAATAATTTTCCAGTTAACACCATCACTACTTCCCTGAATTTCTGGCGCTACTCCTTGATTATTCTGCTTAACAACTAATAAAACCTGTTTAGCAAGGAAGGGCTGTTTATAAGCAATTTTTAACCATTCATCTTTACCGGAAGCAATTTCACTTATCCACCAAGATTCAGGGATATTGTTATTAACGTTTTCTGCCGAGAACTTATAACTTGAAGCGTGAGCATTTATCGGGGCTTTACCCTCTTCGCAGGGAACATCAATTGCAGATGTAACCTCATGTATACAAAAATGCTCTAACCAAATCGCATCCGTTGGTTGAGCAAGAAAACGATAGTAACGATAAGCATTACCTGAATCCAGACTCAAACTGATCTGTTCTATCGGTGGGACAGCACTACTGGTATCAGACGATTTATTCACGTCAGCAAGATCGTGCCACGTTACACCATCATTACTGCCTTGAATTTTTGCATCAGCAATCGGGTAAGCATTACTTAAGCCCAGCTTTACTTGAGTTGCAATAAATGGCTTTACATAATCCAGTTGTAACCATTGCTCTTCGTTGTGGTTAAATTCACTGACCCACCACCAGAGACCAGTTTCGTTAAACGCATTTGCATTCCAATTTGTACTACTGGCGGTAAATTCACTGGGTAGCTCTCCAACAACGACAAAATAATCATTAATATGCTGATTTAGTTCATCAAAATCAATTCCGACATCTTTGGCTAGCTGTAAATTTTTCAAGATTTGATCATTATTAACCTCCACCGTACCGTTCAGTATGAGTGCAATCGCTTCTGATAATAATGCTTGCTGGTAGTTGTATAATTCTTGCTGAAGTAATTCATCATCCATAGAAGAAGAAAAACGAATTAGGGCATCAGAGAAGTTGGCTAAAAATGATAAGTTTGCCGACATACTGGCATTTAACAGTGCCAAAATAGCGACTAACGGATCATCACCGCTACCAATTTTTTCATTAGTCACATCTGGAAGGGTTAAATCCAATATATTGATATTTCGTTCTTCAACCAACCCTAAAGAATACAAAATAACTTGGCTACCCGATTGGGTTAACTCTATGAAATACTCTCTGCTTTCTACTTTCTTAAACCTATCATCGATAAAGTTAATCACCAGACTGGAAAAACCATTAACTTGTCGATTAACACTTCGTTCTAATTCATTTTCTTCTTCATCATCCAAATAGAGCGCAGAACGAAGAAGTACATCACCTATTTCAGCACCGGGTATCGAATCACCAAATGAATATACTTTAGCAGGAACCGTAGGCACTTCACAAAAAGTAGCGTCACATTTAATAAACCCACCTAATACCGTTTTGGCTGTTAAGGTAAATAAATGTCTATTAGAAGGTAAAAAGACCGATTTGAATGCTCCTTCAATATCAGAAATCCCTCGCCAGATAACCCTGTTATCTTTATTGATTAAGGATAACTGCCCATGACTAACAACGCCCTTTAATACAGAGCCATTCAGCAATACCTCATTGGTTCCTTCATTTAAGCCCAGATCAAAACAAGCAGACAAGACAATAAAGGTGGTGATAAAAAAGACGAACTTAGTTACTTTACTGGTTATTCTATTCAAAATATAATCCTCTAATGAAGGTTAGTTATTAAAAATACAAATAATTAAAAATAAAATGGTTTGTTCGAAAATGAAGTTAAATGAACACTGATCATTACTTGCAATATAATCTCTATTTCACGGCATAGATTTACTTGTTCAAATGTTAAATCACTAACAGTGCAATCGGTTCCCCGATACTCATCTACATCATCGATAAAATCATCATCAAAACGATTTAAGATTCCCTGAGCCTGAAACCAACTACTGCGATTAGTCGCTGCGGTTAAATAATTAACTTCATATTGCTCTTTAAAGGGTTCCGAAAGATCTGAGTAAGCTGCCCGCAAGACATAACGTTCACCACCAAAGTCTTCTATTACCCTGAAGTCTGAATACTCTTCGTACTCACCTTCTTCGTTTAAATCTTGCCAATGCCGATCTGCAACAGCATCCAGGAAAAAATAGGGATTTGATTCAATTTCTTGTAAATTTTCAAGGTTAAACTGGCGGGCATGGGATTGAATTTCATAATCACAGGGACGACAAAACATTCTGCCCTGGGCTAATAAAAAACCCTCATCATCCACTATTAAATCGACACCCAAAGGCACTGCTATGTTCAACGAATAACGACTATCTTCATAAATATCAAACTTGAACTTTTCATAATCTACCTGATAACCCGCGAAGAATTTATCGAACAGCGTAAATACCTTATCCATATTTGAGGGCGTGCCAGAAGAATTTAACAACTGTTGATAACTGCGACTTTTAACCTTAATAAACTCAAACTGCTGGTAATTAACCTGTATAAATTCGTATAACTCTTCACGATCAACTTGCGAAGCTTGGGTATTAGCGATAAATAATGTGGATAAGTTTTGGGCAAGATGCCAACCGTAACGATCTAAGCTGGAATATTTTCTTGATCGCTTACCTTCTATACGATCACCGCTGAATATACGATTAGCAGCTTCTAAAGAGGCTGGTATCTTGGTAAGATTCGAACGTGTTAGCGCATCTAGGTTATAAGCGGGGATTACCCAGCTCACACTGGCAGCACCATTCTCTAAGCCTCCATCACCAATACCAATTAATACCCCCTGTTCGTTCACAATAGGTGAGCCAGAATAACCGGGCAACAAGCTGCCATCTAAATAATAAATAGGCAGTTTTACATCTAATATTTTAGATTTGTTTATTTTCTTCAAGGCAGCCGGTGGTAAAAGAACTTGTAATACCTCCGGCTTAACATAACCTTTCCTCAACTCACGAGTACTCATACCGATAGAACCCTGGTTAAACCCTAGAGCCGATACTTGCGCCTTATATACCGGTTTAATACCTTCAAATTCGGTCAATGGAATCCAGCCAGCCACCGGTTTTTTAATTTCTAATAAGACAAGATCAGCCCCTGGCAGTATTGATTTTATCTTTGCTTTACGCTTTTTATTACCAAATTCAACAATGATTTTACTTTTTGGATCAGAGCTTAATACATGAAGAGAAGTAACTATTTGCTTATTGTTTTTCCAGAGGAAACCTGTCGCAGCACCGACAACCCCCTGTTTAGTTTTTATTAATATTCTGACCGTTGATTGGCTTAAGACTGCAGGATCAAATACCGCACTAACATCACTACTTTTAAATAGAGTGCCAAAAAACAGGGTATAAGCCACGCACGAAAAAAATAGTCCCTTTGAAAAAGCAAGCATAAAAGACTTAAACATCTGTTTCCAATCCACATAAAGTATCTTTAGCTAATTTAAGCGATAAGAGCTTTTCTTCATCCGATAAATCTGAAGCATCAATTGCCCCCGCTATTTTTTGCCAATCGTCATCCTGCTCAGCAATTAAAGTCGAAACGGTATGATAAGATTGCTCCAATAAATATGGCGCTATTGTTAAACAGCTAGCGTGATCTACTTGATTTACTTGGCATGCTGAATCTTTAACCGTTAACAAGATGGATTTTTGTCGCTCTTCGAGTATTGCGTCACTTACATGCATTCCCAGTACTTCCCACACCCCACCCGTTAATTCAAAGTTGTTAATAACCTCATCTAACGGTAACGAGTCATCTGTGTATTCCAATTCATCACAGCCACTTAATTCCACAGGAGCACTGAATAACAAGCTGCTATGCTGCTTTGCTAACATAGGGCTGGCCTGGACTGCCTGAACGCTACCTTTAGCATCTACATCATTAACGCTGGTAATATCAGTAGCTGCTATTAATGCGACGCCAAATTCTTTTTGGGTAATAAAATTTAATGCTTGCTGCTCTGTATAACCAATCGCCAAATACTCCTGTTTTAAGTCTGCTAACGATGGCGATAATAGATTATGTGTACGTACGAATAGACCCAAATAAGCCCCGATAACACAGGCAAAGCCAAAAGCACCAATTCGAACGGCCTTTGCGTCATTAAAGTATTTATCATTCAAACCCAATATCGCCGCCAATATCGTGGTTAACGTACCAAACATCGTCGCAACCAAGGGTTCAACACTGGTCCCCATAATTATGCCAAACAGCAAACCAATACCTGCACCACCAAATAGAGATAGCTTCAAACTGATCGATTTTTCCATTGCATCACTTAATCAATAAATTGGGGATTTTGTAACGCCGCTGTCGACGCTTAGATGCTTTAGCACCAAATAAATGCTCGAAACGAATTGCAAACATATTCACGATTGAATTATCACCAAACTGCATAATATCGGCTGTTAATGAAATTTCATTGGCATTCCATAACCTGTAATTAACCTCCCCTCCTACTGAATAAATAAAACGAGATTCCCAATAATTATATTCGTCATATTCAGGAAAATACGACAGGCGTGAATTTAACCGAGTAGAAAGTCCATAGCTAAAATTGTGTGAAATACTGGCTAACATATTATGTGAACTGCGTGAAATAACGCCTCCTTCGATTAAATCGACTTTTACCAAGCGTTTACCAAATACGTAATCAAGCCGAGCATCGATTAATGAAAATCGAAACTTACGAGAAAGAAAAAAGTCAGTGCCCATCTCTTCGTCAAAATGGACTTTATTACTGCCCTTATCTCGATATCGATCTCCACCGTAATAAAGATCAAAACCTAGGGTAGAGGCTTTACCCAAATCATATTCAACAAATAACTCCGTTAACGATTTATTCCTTTGATACTTAACAGGAACTTTATAGTAACCATCAACACTTCCAGACAACTGATATCGATTCAAAGTAAGATCGAGATTAAAGGATGCTTTTTTAAATATATTACCGCCAGCGGTTAAAGATAATAATGTCGCATTGTATGTCCCAACCAATGTTTCTTCTTCAA
>MAAB01034832.1_pt1 | contig 14464 bp, 18 predicted proteins | sample 1115991 | NCBI WGS metagenome assembly MAAB01 (sample SAMN04961124, study PRJNA320927) | seawater metagenome | isolation source: sample BD02T18 sea water enriched with oil for 18 days | place: USA:Gulf of Mexico | collected 2013-07-27
CAAGTAGAAACCGGTTCTGCCATCACTTGGAAATATCCAAGCTGTATTCTTAAAGGTGACAACTCTGTCGGTGAATTCTACAGTGTTGCGTTAACCAACAATTATCAAGAAGCCGATACCGGTACCAAGATGATTCACTTAGGTAAAAATACTAAGTCGACCATCATCACTAAAGGTATCTCAGCAGGTAAGAGCCAAAACTCTTATCGCGGTTTGGTCAAGATGGGACCTGGCGCAAAAGGCGCGCGAAACTATACCCAGTGTGACTCACTATTAATTGGTGATAAATGTGGCGCGCATACTTTCCCTTATATCGAAAGTAAAAACCCAAGCGCTATTGTCGAACACGAAGCGACGACTTCTAAGGTTTCAGACGAACAACTTTTCTTATGCCGCCAGCGTGGCATTGATACAGAGAAAGCCGTTTCAATGATTGTTAACGGATTCTGTAAAGAAGTATTTAAAGAACTGCCAATGGAATTCGCTGTAGAAGCTGGCAAGTTATTAGAAGTTTCGCTTGAAGGATCTGTAGGGTAATCGAATAAACAAAGCTCCGCTTTGTTTATTCGATTACGATCGGCCAAGGATGGCCGAGCCGGCAGCCGTACAGGGACGCAAATGCAATATATCTCGATCGCGTAGAGTCTGAAAAGGTTTCAACTTGACTCCGTAAAATATTGTTCTGCCCCACAACAACAAATTTAAAATTTTAGGAAAACATCCAAATGTTAACGATTAAAGACTTAAAAGCCAGCGTTGAAGGCAAAGACATTCTAAAAGGCCTAAACCTAGACATTAAGCCAGGCGAGATTCACGCTATCATGGGACCAAACGGTGCTGGCAAAAGTACTCTAGGTAATGTTCTTGCTGGCCGTGATGACTACGAAGTGACTAACGGTAGTGCTGAACTAGAAGGCACTAACTTACTAGACATGGAAGCAGAAGAGCGTGCTCGTTTGGGCTTGTTCTTGGCTTTCCAGTATCCAGTTGAAATCCCAGGTGTCTCCAACCTAGAATTTTTAAAAGCATCTGTTGATTCAGTTCGTTCTGCTCAAGGCAAAGATGCTTTAGATTCCGTTACCTTTTTAAAGCTAGCACGTGCTAAGTGTAAGTTAGTTAACCTAGACCAAAGTTTCTTGAAGCGTGGCGTTAACGAAGGTTTCTCTGGCGGCGAAAAGAAGCGTAACGAGATCATGCAAATGATGTTGTTAGAGCCAAAAATCTGCATCCTAGATGAAACAGATTCAGGCCTAGATATCGATGCCTTGCAAGTTGTCGCTGAAGGCGTAAATAGCTTACGTGATCCAAACCGTAGTTTTATCATCGTGACTCACTACCAGCGTCTACTTGATTACATCGTTCCTGACTTTGTTCACGTATTGGCGAACGGTAAAATCGTTAAGTCTGGCGGTAAAGAATTAGCCCTAGAGCTTGAAGAAAAAGGTTACGCTTGGTTAGAAGACGCTGCTGAGAACGGAGCTGACTAATGACTGATTTTCATAACGGCTTGCTAGCCGTAAAGAGTGATGAATCGAATTCATCTCTCTCAGCAATCACTGCTTTAAATAAAAGCGGTGCAGAAAGCTTTTTACAGCAAGAAATCCCAACGCGTAAAACAGAAGCGTGGAAGTTTACGTCGCTATACAACTTTACTTCTAACGAAGAAGGTTATGGCCGTTTAGCTGAAACTCATAATGCTGCGGGTCTTGATGGCATAACGACGATTCCTGCATTAGACGCACAGCGTTTAGTTTTTGTTAATGGCCAATACTCGGAAGAACTTTCTTCCAATGAAAGTATTAAAAACGTGGTTCGTTTTAGCAAGGCCAATGAAGCTCAGCAAGCTATTATTGCTGACAATTTAGGCACAGCAATTGAACAAGAAAAGCACATCTTTGCGGCGCTAAACAATGCGATCACAACTGATGGTATTTTGGTTCATATTGAAAAAAATGAGCACCTAAAAACTAATATTCAGATTACTCACATCACGACGTCTCAGGCTAAACCTTTTACAGTTGCTGCACGTTTATTAATCGTATTAGAAACTGGCGCCACAGCAACAGTTGTTGAACATTTTGCTAGCAATGATGATGAGCAAAACTGTTTTGTGAATGCCATTACTGAAGTAAAAATCGGCGATAACGCACGTTTGAATCACTACCGCTTGCAGCTAATGCAAGAAGGCAGCATTCAGCTGGGTGGTGTGCATATTGATCTAGGTCGAGATGCAAACTACGACAGCTTCCAGCTTGGCCTTGGCGCTAAGATAGTTCGCAACGATATTAACTTGAACCATAATGTCGGCGGCAGCCACTGTGAAATAGTCGGTGTTTATCTTCCGCAGAATAAACAGTTAATCGATTTCCACAGCAATATCGAACACAAGGTTGCTAACTGTACAACCAACGAAGTATTCCGTGGCATCATGGCGGATAAATCGAAAGCGGTTTTCAATGGCCGTATTCATATTCACCCAGATGCACAGAAGACTTTAGCGGGACTCAGTAATAAAAACTTATTACTGTCGAACGACGCCACGATTAATACCAAGCCAGAATTAGAAATTTACGCCGACGATGTACGCTGTGCACATGGCGCGACGATTGCTCAGTTAGATGAGCAAGCACGTTTCTACTTACAGTCTCGTGGCATTAGCGCTGCAGAAGCTGACGTTATGCTGAGCTTTGGTTTTATTAATGAATTATTAGAAAACCTTGAACTTGATGCAATTCGTAATTTGATTCGTCCACTGCTAGCCCAGCGCTTTGGCCGTGACGAAGAATTAATGAAGCATATTGGTTAGTGGATACTGTTATGAGTAATATAAACATGGACATCGAAAAAATCCGCGCTGATTTCCCAATCTTGCATCAAGAGGTTAACGGTAAGCCCTTGGTCTATTTGGACAACGGCGCAACAACACAAAAACCGCAAGTTGTTATCGATGCCATTGCTAATTATTACCGTACCACAAATTCGAATGTGCACCGCGGCGCTCATACGTTAAGTGATCAAGCGACGCAGATGTTTGAAGATGCTCGCATCACGATGCAAAAATTTCTTAACTCAGAAAAAAGCGAAGAAATCATTTGGACCCGTGGTACTACAGAATCCATAAATTTGGTCGCACAAACCTGGGTTCGTTCTAATGTTAAAGCCGGTGATGAGATCATTATTTCTGGCATGGAGCATCACTCTAATATTGTGCCTTGGCAGATGGTCTGCGAGCAAACAGGCGCGGTACTAAAAGTTATTCCAGTATTAGATGATGGCTCTCTCGATTATGACGGCTATTTAAAACTGCTTAACGAGAAAACTAAGTTTGTTGCAGTAGTGCATGTCTCCAATGCTTTGGGTACTTTAAACCCGGTTGAAGACATTATTCGTGAAGCACACAAAGTCGGCGCTAAAACCTTGATCGATGGCGCACAAGCCGTTGCTCATTGGGACATTGATGTACAAGCACTGGATTGTGATTTCTATGCCTTTTCTGGTCACAAGCTATTTGGCCCGACGGGCTTAGGTGTTTTGTACGGCAAAGAAGCATTATTAAATGCCATGCCTCCTTATCAAGGTGGCGGCGAAATGATTTTGCATGTTAGCTTTGAGAAAACCACCTATAACGTTTTGCCCTATAAGTTTGAAGCAGGCACGCCTAATATTGCAGGCGCTATTGCCATGGCAGCGGCTATCGACTACTTGAATAGTCTCGATCGTATCGCCCTTGCTAAACACGAAGATACGTTACTGGCTCGCGCTAATGAACTTGCAGCCCAAACTGATGGCCTACGTTTAATCGGCACCAGTAAAAACAAAGCCAGTGTTTTCAGTTTTTTAATTGAAGGCACTCACCCACACGATGTGGGCACGTTATTAGATCAACAAGGCATTGCTGTTCGTACAGGCCATCACTGTGCAATGCCGGTAATGGAACAGTTCGATATTCCAGGTACAGTTCGTGCGTCGTTTACTTTCTACAATACTATTGAAGAAGTCGATGCCTTGTTTAAAGCGATTGAAAAAGTAAAAATGTTTTTGCTGTAAGCATTAACCTTTTTACTAATTTATTAGCGTGAGACTTATTTCCGCGAGACTTATTTCCGCGAGAGAGTGATTATGACAATTGAAACCTTTGATCCAAACGCAGCAAGCAACAAAGAAAGCCAGCAAGTTAGTATGACAGAAGCGGCCATGATTCATGTGCGTAAGCTGCTAGCAAATTCCGATGCCAGCGGTGTTCGTATCGGCGTGAAAAAAAGTGGTTGTTCGGGTTTCAAATACGACATCGAGTTTGTGACTACGCCTCTAGATGAAGATACTTGCTTCCAAGTCGCTGACGACATTGCGCTGTATGTTCCTACTGAATATCTTGCGATGGTGAAAGGCACAGAAGTCGACTATACGACGGAAGGCCTAAATAGCACCATCAAGTTTAATAATCCTAACGCCAAAGACCTTTGTGGTTGCGGCGAATCATTTTCAGTTTAACAGGAGCAATCTCGTGGAAAAACGCATGGTTGTTTCCCAGCAGGACTGTCCTGCACGAAGAGTCCCTAGTGGTCAACCGACCATCATTCCAGCGGGTTCTTTCTTAACCATTAATCAAGCCCTTGGCGGTAACTATACCTTAACGCTAAATGGCAATATGGTTCGAGTTGATGGGACTGATGCAGCATTGATTGGTCTTGAGTCAGAAGAAATTAGTTTTGCAGATAGTGGTGATGGCTTAGTTCATGAAGATCAAATTCGCCAAGCCTTGAAAACTATTTTCGATCCAGAGTTACCGGTGAATTTATTAGACTTAGGTTTAATTTACGGTATTGATATTGACGATAAAAACGTCATCATCCGTATGACGCTAACGGCTCCGACTTGTGGCATGGGTCCAGTATTAATTAGCGATGTTGAATATCGCGTAGCAAAAGTACCCAACGTTGAATCGGTTAAAGTTCAGCTTATTTTTGATCCACCTTGGCACAAAGATATGATGACTGACGAAGCTCAACTTGAAACTGGCCTGTTTTTTTAACAGGCTTTTTTATTTGTATAACCACATACTGACATAACCTTATGCCTTCAGACTTATTTAAAAAAAGACGCCGATTTTTAATTCGCCTGGCTAAAACCTTGCATCAGTGTGGTACTCCCGCTTACCAACTAGAAGCCCACCTACTTAAAATCAGTGATACCTTAAACTTAGGAGGCTCCTTTCTAATTAGCCCTACAGCCATCACTTGTATTTTTTGGCCTAAAGGCGATCGTGAAAATAATGAACACACCTATATTTCTCGTGTCCATCCTGGGGATCTAGATCTTGGCCTATTAGCCCGAACCGATGAACTTGTCGAAGAGTTATGTTCTGGCAAACGAGATTTAGAGGACGCGTTATCACGTCTAGAGGATATTAATAATAAACCCCACCCCTATCCTCAATGGATGATTTTAATCGCCTTTGGCTTAGCCAGCGCTGCGTTTAGCATGCTAATGGGGACCAGCTGGGTAGATGTTGGGATCTCCTGCTTATTAGGTTTCATTGTGTATTTCCTAGTGTACTGGTCGGAAAATTCTGCGCGTATACAAACCGCTTTAGAGCCTCTTACTGCAATACTGGCTGCATTTTTGGTCTCAGGCATCAGCTATATCGTTCCTAGTATGAATAACTCTCTGGTTGTACTTGCGAGTATCATTGTCTTTATTCCTGGACTTGCGCTCACCGTTGGTTTATCAGAACTTGCTGCCCGGGACTTGATCTCAGGCACTGCTCGTATCATGGACGCGGGTATGGTGATGTTTAAGCTCTATTTTGGTGCTGTACTGGGCTTTGCCATTGGAGATGCTTGCTGGGGTTATTTACTTCCGCTGACTAACCCTGAAATCGCCATTCCCTTACCAAGCTGGAGTAGCTGGCTAGCAGTATTGATTTTATCCTTTTGCTTAATGGTGATGTTTAAGATTCGCCTAAAGGACGCCCCCTGGGGAATCAGTGCGGGATTTATCGCTCATGGCACTAGCCTTATAGCGTCTGCCCATTTTGGCATTGCTTTGGGGACTTTTTTTGCCGCTTTAGTTTTAGGTATTTACGCCAATATTTATGCCCGTTGGTTAAAGGCGCCTGCGGCCATTGTTTTATTACAAGGCCTGGTCGTTCTAGTCCCAGGCAGTAAGATCTATATGGGCTTGAATACTGCCATCTCTGGGCAAGAAATCATTCATATTGATCAACTCGGCAGCCAAGCATTCTTAATTTTAATGTCTCTGGTCGCCGGGTTAATCTTCGCGAATATTATTGTTGATCCTCGCCGTTCTTTATAACCCTTAGAAGATGCTAGATTATAAAATCACTGGGGTTATTGATAATGCTTTTATTGCTTGTGGCTCTTCTATCAATGACAGCAAAAAGTCCTTGGCATCATTAGCTGACTGCTCTGGCACTTCTTCCATAGGGATATGGCCAACACCTGAGTAGATAATGGTTTTAGCATCTTCAATATCCCCAGCGAATTTCTGCGCGTTTTTCAAAGGTATCCAAACATCAGCATCCCCCCATTGGATTAGCGTCGGTACCTTCAGTTGTTTAATCTTGGCATTTTCAACATCTGCAAGACTGGCAAAAACACTGACCACAGCCTGGCGATTACCTTCGCGTAACATTAACTGGTGATAACGATCAATAATATCATCCGTTACCTTAGAACTGTCACCATACACTTCATTCAGCGTATGATTCACAATAAAGCGAGGAGTAATGAATCTTAAGCCGTCTTTTAATACCGGTGTTTTTAATAACTCAAGCATCATCGGTGGTTTGAAAGGATAGCCCGCAGCATCAACTAGAATAAGGCGTTTTACTTTCTCAGGATGTATCGCAGCAAAATTCCATGAGATATACCCTCCCATAGAATTACCGGCTAAAAAGAAGGAATCAATTCCAAGTTTGTCAGTTAACTGATCAAGCATATCCACTGAACGCTCGATATTATAAATACCGTCTGCATACGGACCGGTTAAACCAAACCCAGGGATATCAACTCGAATGATACGGAAATCGTTTTTTAAGGTTTCAACCCAACCATCCCAAGTATGAAGACTGGCCATAATACCGTGTAATAAAACCAACACTGGAGCATCTACATTTTCTGCAGATGTTAAACCCTCATCTCGATAATGAAGCTGGATGCCTTGCTGTAGCCCATCTAGCTGAATAAATTCAGATTCTGCATTCGCATAACGACTATTAACAATATCAGGAGTTAAATCCACAAAGCCCATATAATGACGACCAACAAACATGGCACTCAATATTAAAACCGTAAGGATTACGGATACTCGAAATTTCATATAACATCCCTGCAAAATAACTATTATTTTTCTAGTTCAATTTTGCAGGAAAATCAGGGGGTTTGGCTAGGTTAGATTCCGACATTTTAATACATTCATCCAAAAAGAATGAATGCTATCCACAAAGCCCTTTCATTAAGATCTTATTGGTCCAATGAAAAAAACCGTGAGACGTTGAAAATTGCGTACTGACCGCAGAAAGCCTACCAGGACACTGCTGCTCTAACTGTGATCTGGCTTCATCCACATAATCAGTATCAAAAGCAAAAAAGAACACTACGTCCTGAGTCGTCACCGCTTCTACATAATGAGCGTCGTCGATATCATGAATAGTGGCATCAAAGCCATCACTATGAACCATATGAATGCTATGAGTGCAGCCCGCTAATAAAACCAACGGTAATAATAAAAGTTGCTTCATCATCTAAGCCTCCGCAATATTGCAATAACCACTCGCAATCACTTCACGCTTAAAGACCAAGACATAAGCCGTCGTTTGGTGCTTAGTCAAAATACCGGATATTTTCCCACCTCGACATTGAGCTTTCAGACTTTTAATCGCCTCATCAACAAAGTCATTTTGAGTAGTAAAACCTAAAAAGACAATATCAGAGGCCGTTGCAGATACTAAATGATCACGCTCTTTAGGCAATTGGGTTAATGATACTGAGTTTAAGCTCACGCAGCCTGACAACACAGTTATAGCAATTAACGACGATAAAATAACAAACAGTTTTTTCATAACACTCTCCAAATATTTATAGAATACAATCAGCATCAATTCGTACAATTTCACCACTCACAGGCCCATAAGAGCGCGCTTCACGTATATTACGTAGCGCTGTAATCTTACCCGTCGGACATTGTTGATGAAGTTGTCGTAAAATATTTTCTGCATAACGATCGTTATATACAGGGTTACCTGTACTAGGCCCCATATTCATAAGGGCTAGAATTGCTGCTAAATCCCCTAGGTTTTCTTTAGCACTCTCGGATTGAGCCAATTCACTGCTAATCGCAACAGCTTCAGAGGCATTAAAGCCGGTATCACTAAGTTTCACCGAGATGGGCTTTAAGTCACCCTGACTCTGGTCAATATCACTAATTTGAATGTGATCAAGCCTAGCGCAGCTTGAACAAATCAATATTAGAGACATGATTAATACTCTTAACATATAAGCTCCTGTTGATTATTTTTCATTGAGTACCCGTTAATTATAATGAGACTTGCTGAATCTAAGCTGAACGAAAATTAATTATAGGCTTCAGTTAATTCTTGGATTAATCACGATCTAATCTGTCGTCATTAAATGAGCGCTTTTAATGTTCATACCGGTATTTTCAGCTTTCATTTTTCTAATCAGCTTTTGACTAGAAATGTTACTTCTAATCAAAGCCTGAGTTTGCTGCTGCAGTAACATCAACATTTCATAGTAGGCGGCATTCATATATGACTCCCTTCAAATCAATTCTATAATTAACAAACAACCTGTTATGCTAACGATTGTAACCTCACTACATGAACTCAAGCTTAACGAGCACATATCATTTTCACTTGATTTCATTCAGCTTAGGTTCAGTTACTTTGACTATAATGGTGACTATTAACATCAGTAGAGTTTCACTTTGAAGAGCATTTTTACCGTGAACAGAAAACTAGGGGGTAATTTATACACCCTTTTATTATATCTAGGCATCTTACTTCTATCCTTTGATTTGATGGCTGACAACACGGCTACACCTAAAAAAGATAGCCGTACTGCACCGCATGAAATTACAGAAGGTTGGATAGAGAAGAAAATTGCTCCACCGACGCAGTGGATAGAAAGTATTTTTGCGCCTTTTACCCAATGGATGGAAAGTGAAATTCAAAGTGAGGTAAATACCCAATCACCGCCGTCTTCTACTGAAATAACTAGCCACAACCTAATTACCGTTCAGCACGCAATCAATCACGTATTAAGAAATCACCCTGGTAAAATATTACGCAGTCAATTTAAAACAGGACCTCCTCCCTACTACAGGATTAAAATTTTATCGACTAAAGGGGCTGTTTCTATCTTTTATGTTAATGCTTTCACGGGTAATCAATTTATCCCCTCCCACACCAGAAGAAGAATAGAGGTGATAAATCCATGAAAATTCTGATCGTTGAGGACGACCCTAGTTTGCAACAGCAATTACTTCATGGTTTAACCAATGAAGGCTATCAATGCCATGCGGTAAGTGATGGCCTTGAAGGACATTATCAAGCCAGTGAATACCACTATGACTTAGCCATCATTGATATAGGTCTTCCTAAAATGAATGGCATCGAGCTCATTACTCGACTACGTAAAGAAGGCTGCCAATTTCCAATTATCATATTGACCGCTCGCGGCGGCTGGAAAGCAAAAGTCGAAGGTCTTGAATCTGGTGCCGACGACTATATGGAAAAGCCCTTTCACATTGAAGAGCTGGTCGCCCGTAGCCGCGCATTGTTACGCAGAATAAACGGTCACAACGCTCAGCTAAGTCTAGGTCCAATCTTAATTGATTTAGAAAGCCAACAGGTTTCATTATCGGGACAACTTATGGAGCTAACCGCTTTTGAATACAAAATTATCGAATTCATGATGCGACGTCCCAACGAAGTCATATCCAAAGCCCGGCTAACCGAATACTTATACGAACAAGATTTTGATCGCGATAGCAATGTCGTAGAAGTACTGATAGCACGTTTAAGAAAAAAGTTTGCCCTTAAAGAGGGATTTAACCCAATCATAACCTTGCGTGGTCGTGGTTATCAGCTCAATATTATCCCTTAACTCATGCTAAATTCACTAAAAGTACGACTGCTTTTAATGACATCTCTGATGCTGCTTGTATTAGCGATCAGTGGTGGTTTTTTATTAATGCAGTCCTTTTCTTTAGTACAAATGAAAGCGCTTAAAGATCGTTTAAAAGTCCATAGTTATAGTATTCTTGCTCAAGTTGAATATGACAACCAACAGTTGGTATTGGATGAGATGTTATCTGATCAGCAATTCAATAGTCTAAACTCTGGTTTGTACGCTATGATTTTAAATGAAAATCAGCAACGCGTATGGGCATCGATATCAGCAACAACTCTTCCTAATTTTTCTCCAGTACCGATTAATGTTGGTCACTGGCAATATAGCCTTGCTAAAAACGATAGCGAAGAACTATTTATTGCCCGTTATGGTGTTCGTTTAGGGAGTGGAAAAGGAAGTACTTTTAATATTCTTCTCATTGAAGATATGAAAGTAATAAACCAAGTATTTACAGACTATCGAAATACCCTAATAATATTATTGGCATCTGCCACTATTTTTCTATTTATGATGCAGTTTTTGGTGTTTCGCTGGGGCCTAAAACCCCTGCACCAACTAAGTGACGATTTAAAAGATATTCAACAGGGTGAAAAATCAGAACTCGTAGGGAGCTACCCAAAAGAACTCCGCCCCCTCACCTCAAACTTAAACCATTTATTACAAGTTGAGCAGAATCAGCGTGAACGTTATCGGAATTCATTAGCCGATCTTTCGCACAGTTTAAAAACTCCTATCAGTGTTATTCAAGGTATTTTATATAAAGACAAGATCGACAAAGAAGATCAGCAATATATGCAATCTCAAGTCAGTAAGATGACCAATACAATCCGTTATCAACTTCAGCGAGCGGTACATGGTTTTCAAGGATTGCATCTCAATAGAATTCCAATTTCACCTATTATAAATAGTATCATTGATGCGATGTACAAGGTGTATGCAGATAAGAGATTAGCAATTCAATTAACCTTAGAATCTGAATACTACTTTCATGGAGACGAAAATGATCTAATGGAAATCTTAGGGAATTTAATTGATAATGCCTGCAAATATTGTATAAAAGATATCATAATAAAAATAGAACATACTGAAGACTCTCTAATACTCTACTTTTCTGATGATGGACAGGGTATTCCATCTACACAAAGAGAAGCTATATTACAACGTGGAGTACGGTTAGATACCGTTGAAGCAGGACAAGGAATGGGCCTAGCATTAGTCAAAGAAATTTTAGATGCCTACCAAGCCAGTCTTGATATTTCTGATTCGTCCTTAGGTGGCACGTGTTTTAAAGTATCGTTTAATACCGAAGTGATTAGCCATGATTGATTTCGTTAAAGTAGAAAATATATGTGTAAACTGATTCATTATCTTAATATGCCCAGCAAGTGCTACTTGTTAATTTTCACTCTATTACTTAGCGCTTGTTCAAGTGTAACTATGCGCCCCTATGGCGGCATTAAAGAGAAGCGAGCTCCAGACTATAGTGATAGTAAAGACTATTATTTTTTAGGCCTAATGGGCGAGCATGAAATAAATACCAGTGAAGTATGCGGTGATCGTCGAGTCGACCAAATGCAGGCAGTGACAACGTCTTCAGATTGGATTCGAGGGGTTTTTACTTTATTTATATATTCACCAAGAACTGCAAAAGTATGGTGTGAAGAGTTACCGAATTATGACGAGTAAAATATTAATAATAAGAAATACTCTATCGCTATTGGCGATAATGATACTCACTGGTTGCAGTACGATGCACTTTACCCAATCAACTTTTGAGCAGCAAGAAATCACTACTAAAATAGACTCTCAATGGCATAATACAACGATGAATGGCATGGTAGAAATAAGCCATCCCGTTAATCTCTATAAAAATTGCCAAGGCCAACCTTGGCAAAAAGTAACAGTCGAGTTTGGTTTTAAAGCAGGGGTAACTGTAATTGTGGTGAATTCGTTCATGGATGCACTGATTCCTGGCTTATCCTTTGTCAACATGTATGCGCCGTGGGATGTTGAAACACACTGCGCATACCCTCTGGAATTAGCCAAAGAATTGTAGAAAATACTCTATTGGCACGCCTTTATTTTTCAACAAAGGCTCGCTCAATGACATAATGTCCCTGCTCGCCTTGACGCGCTTCTTCAAAACCACGCTCATCCAATATTTTACAGAAATCTTTCAGCATGCTTGGGCTACCACAAAGCATAAAGCGATCGTTCTTTGGATTAATTTCAGGCAAGCCTAAATCAGAGAATAACTTCCCGCTTTCCATCAAGTCCGTTAAACGTCCTTGATTGCGGAATTCTTCACGAGTAACCGTGGGGTAATATTTCAATTTCTGGCGAACAACATCACCAAAATATTCATTATTCGGCAGCTCTTCTTCTATGAAGTGCTTATAGGCTAATTCTGAAACCTCACGAACGCCGTGGGTTAATATAACGTTATCATATTGTTCATAAATCTCAGGGTCTTTAATAATACTCATAAAAGGTGCTAAGCCCGTACCGGTACTTAATAAATATAAGTTTTTACCAGGCAATAGATGATCAGCAATCAGAGTTCCTACAGGCTTGGTACCAACTAAAATCTCATCACCTACTTTTAGATTTTGCAGATGCTGAGTTAGCGGACCGTCTTGAACCTTGATACTAAAGAACTCCATTTCTTCTTCGTAATTGGCACTGGCAATACTATAAGCGCGCAATAATGGCTTATTATTAATTTCTAAACCTATCATTGTGAAGTGGCCATTCTTGAAACGTAAGCCTTGATTACGGGTGGTATTGAAGCTGAAAAGTGTATCGTTCCAATGATGTACTTTAGTCACCGTCTCTCGAATCATTTTGCTCACAGTTTGCCTCACTTATTTTATTTTCGAAGTATATGTCTTTAACTGCAATCAGAATAACCTAGACTTTATCATCAGAAAAACAGATTATACCTATTACACTTATAGGTTTTACTGATATATAGAGATTCAACTATGCGCTATACCTTACGTCAACTCGAAGTCTTTCTAGGCATTGCCCACCAGCAAAATGTTAGCAAAGCAGCGCAGGTACTCAACCTATCGCAAAGTGCTGCGAGCTCAGCTCTGAAAGATCTAGAGCAACAATTCGACGTACAGCTATTTGACCGCATAGGAAAACGCTTACAATTAAATGAACAGGGACGCCTAATCCGCCCGAAAGCAGAAAGCTTATTAGCTCAAGCGGCTGATTTAGAACAATCCCTACTCAAACATGCAGATGCTGGCCATTTAAAAGTGGGGGCAACCTTATCCATAGGAAATTATCTGGCGGTCAATATTATGGCTGAGATGATGCGTCTACAGCCAAGTGCCAATATCTCCTTAGAAGTCGCCAATACTGCCAGTATTAGCCAGAAAGTACTTAATTTTGACCTAGACATCGGACTTATTGAAGGTGAATTACAGCACTCTGATCTAAACGTAATTCCTTGGAGAGGTGATGAGTTAGCGGTATTTTGCAGCCCAGAGCATCCTTTAGCCCAACAGAAGAGCATTAGTGATAACGACCTAATCCAAGCCCAATGGATTCTACGGGAGTCTGGTTCAGGGACGAGACAAGCTTTTGAACGCGCAATGCATGGCATTTTGCCTGATTTAAAGGTTGCCCATGAGTTGCAGCATACTGAAGCTATTAAACGCGCAGTGGAAGCCAACTTAGGCCTAGGTTGCTTATCGCAAATAACTCTTGAAGATGCCTTTAAGCGCGGTAGCTTAATACGCTTACCGGTACCACAGCGGGATTTTCAACGTCAGTTCTATTTTATTTTACACAAACAGAAATTTCGAACGGCTGGTATAGAACAATGGATGGAGCTTTGCCTTACGTTGAATGAATAAAAGTAGAAAAAGCACACTAGTGCGTTTTCAACTCTAACGATACTTCTGCCCCCAAAACAGCATCCATAGTGTAATTGGGGTTATTTTCATCCATTAGCAAACGACCACCAATAGAAGCTCGAGACGTTTTTTCCTTAGTTTCCAGTGGGGAAAATAAATCAGGTAATCTGGTTTTATGTTCACTATCCATAGCACTCAATTGATCGTCTAGCTGATCGTCCAAAGGTAATGATAAATCTAGACTTTGCTGATCTTTCAGTGGTGATTCAAGAACCACTCCTTGCTGCGGAATCTCGCTATTACTGGTTATACCCCGAAAGGTTTCACTCGCCTTTTCAATAAACTTGGCAAGAGTTATTCTATATCCAGTGTTCTCATCATCAGGATGGCTCTCGTCCTCATCCTTGCTATCAGCAAATA
>MAAB01007603.1_pt1 | contig 14462 bp, 10 predicted proteins | sample 1115991 | NCBI WGS metagenome assembly MAAB01 (sample SAMN04961124, study PRJNA320927) | seawater metagenome | isolation source: sample BD02T18 sea water enriched with oil for 18 days | place: USA:Gulf of Mexico | collected 2013-07-27
AGCAGTATCCCATTCGCTGGTTAAACCTAATCTTGGGTATAAATCAGCAGCACCTTCTGCGACTAAGCATAGCTTTAAAGAACTACCCATGGCGACGATTTCGCTGTGGGGTAGTTTTTGCACAAATGATTTAAATTGCTCAGATTGATGTGAACGGCTGCCAACCACGCGCCAGGCTTGGGAGCTTGAAGGCAGTGTAGATACTGTTATTTGCTTTTCTGCACCGCTCCCCTGCTGCTTGTAAGCTCCCTTTGTGGCTTCGCCCCAGTAAGTAGTGCCGATGGCTGGTGCGTGGACTACCCCAAAAACAGCTTTTCCATCTTTAATCAATGCAATATTAACAGTGAATTCGCCATTCTTTTTGATAAATTCTTTAGTGCCATCCAATGGATCTATTAACCAATAGCAGGACCATGAATATCTATCTGCGCCTTCCTGGGCTGTTGATTCCTCTGAAAGGATTGGGATATTGGGAGTCAGTGTTTGCAAGCCCACTACAATACAGTTGTGAGCGGCTAAGTCAGCCTCGGTTAGCGGGCTAGCATCGGCTTTTTCATAAATAGCGAAATCATTCTGGTAAATGTCCATTATTTTTTCGCCAGCTTTTTTCGCCAGAGCTATAACAGCAGCAGCATTAAACATATGATTGATCACCCCTTATCTAATTTCGAGTAAAAAAGATTAGACAATACATTCAATTAGGATTTTATGCCACCACAGGTGGCTTGTTGAGAAGGTATGAAGCGCAGTGCTAACCCGGGAAAATGCTGAGGACAAAAAGGGCAAGTTAGATACGACTTATTAAATTTAAAATTAGCTTAAGTCATCGTATATTTGGGCTATAAACGACAGTTTATGTTTCTGGACATTATATGTTTAATAAACAAATTGAGTGTTTATGCAGTTCTATGTACTATCGAGATATAAAGTAATCGAGTAAATAATGAACGGTAAAAAACTTAATCCACAAGATCTAAATAAGCTACGTAAACAGGCTGTCTCTTTGCGGCTGCAGCAATATAGCTTAAATCAGGTGCAGCAGTTAACAGGTTTGAGTCACCCAACTATCATTGCCGCTTTTAATAGTTTTCGCAGTGGTGGCTGGGAGGCCGTAAAGGTTAAGCAGAGGGGGCGGCCAACAGGCAGTGGCTCACAACCTTTAGATGATCAGGCATGCATTGATATGTTGTTGCACCGCAAACCTGAAACAGTGCAAGCAAGTCAATTCTTGTGGAGTAATACTCTTTTTAATCAATGGCTAGATAATAACACCAATACTAAAAAATCGGCAAAATTTTGTAGCAGGTATCTGGCGCAACTAGGTTTCTGTCCCGAGGCTAAGTTTTTTGACAGCCAGACACCAAGAGAGTGGCTGGGAAAAAATTTTAATGAATTAAGCAGTAAACACACCGGAAAAAATAGTCAATTTTTAATTGGCGCGATTGATTATTTGAAATTGCCTAAACAAAGCGTAGAAGCTACTGGCGGCAAAGCGACAGCAGCAACGCTGCTTTATACCAGAGACTTACGTGGCAAGTTATATTGGCTTGCTAGCGATAAAGGCACAGACGAAGACTTGATTCTGGATTTTATGCAGAGATTGAAAAAACAATTTGCAGTAAAGCAGGTAGTGCTTTTTTTCCACAGCTACAGCCTTAATAGAATGAAAAAAATCCAGAACTGGTTGACTGCTCATAAGCAGATAAGATTGGTAACTTTTAATGATGAGCTCTTAAAAGATAATGAAATTACTAATGCAGCAAAGCATCAGCAGGTAAGCACTGCAACACAGACGAAGCTGTTAGCTGTTGGAAACCCCTTAAATCAGTTATATGTGAGGAACACAATGGCCTTAACTCATTTACAAAGATTAGAAGCTGAAAGCATGCAGATTATGCGTGAAGTTGTCAGCGAAACAGAAAATCCAGTCATGCTCTACTCAGTAGGTAAGGATAGTGCCGTTATGTTGCATCTGGCGTTAAAGGCGTTTTATCCCTCAAAACCGCCATTTGCTTTACTGCATGTAGATACAGGTTGGAAATTTCGTGATATGTATACTTTTCGCGATAAATTGGTTCAAGACCTGGGCATGGAGTTAATCATTTATACCAACCCAGAGGGGCTGGAAAAAAACATTAACCCATTCACTCATGGCTCGGCACTGCATACCGATATAATGAAAACGGAGGGGCTGAAGCAGGCATTAGATAAATATGGTTTTGATGCGGCCTTCGGTGGTGCACGCCGCGATGAGGAAAAGTCCCGGGCTAAAGAGCGAATATTCTCTTTCAGAACCCCAGATCACCGTTGGGATCCAAAGAACCAACGCCCTGAATTGTGGAAACAGTACAACGCCAAAAAACGTAAAGGTGAATCGATTCGGGTCTTCCCTATCTCCAATTGGACCGAACTGGATGTGTGGCAGTATATTCATAAAGAGAATATTCCTACAGTCCCATTGTATTTAGCTGCCGAGAGGCCGGTAGTTGAGCGTGATGGCATGTTAATCATGGTTGATGACGAGCGTTTTCCCCTAAAGGCAGGTGAAGTGCCGATGATGAAGAAAGTGCGTTTCAGGACATTAGGCTGTTATCCACTGACTGGCGCTATAGAATCTGAGGCTGATACCTTGCCGCGCGTTATTCAGGAGATGTTACTGACCAAAACATCTGAGCGTCAGGGCCGTTTAATCGACCAGGACTCTGCTGCTTCTATGGAAAAGAAAAAACAAGAGGGATATTTTTAATGGCACATGCATCTGAATTAATCGCAGAAGATATTGAGCAGTACTTAAAAAACCACGAGCGCAAAAGCTTGTTGCGATTCATTACTTGCGGCAGCGTTGACGATGGAAAAAGCACCTTAATAGGCCGCATGTTATATGACTCAAAATTGTTGTTTGAAGACCAGCTGGCGGCAATAGAAGCAGACTCTAAGAAATATGGTACTCAGGGCGATAAAGTGGATTTTGCTCTATTGGTTGATGGTTTAGCTGCAGAGCGCGAGCAGGGCATTACTATTGATGTGGCCTATCGCTATTTTTCAACCGATACCCGCAAATTTATTGTCGCAGATACCCCGGGGCACGAGCAGTATACCCGCAACATGATCACAGGGGCCTCAACGGCTGATGTGGCAATTTTGTTAGTGGATGCGCGTAAGGGGATTCTTACCCAAAGCCGCCGGCACAGCTACCTGGTTTCATTGATCGGCATTCGCCATATATTGATTGCAATCAATAAGATGGATTTAGTGGCTTATTCAGAAAATGTTTATAACAAAATAGTGGATGAGTACCTGGAGTTTGCCAAAAAGATAGGTATAGAGGCAGTAACTTTTATCCCTATGTCGGCTTTGGAAGGCGATAATATTATTCAACCCAGCGCTAATATGGGCTGGTACCATGGCTCTACGCTAATGGGTTACCTTGAAACGGTTGAAGTTGATGATAGTTTGATGCAACAACAGCCGTTTCGTATGTCGGTGCAATGGGTTAACCGGCCCAATTTAGATTTTCGTGGTTTTTCCGGGCAGATCAGCAGCGGTATCATAAAGCCTGGAGATAAGATTCGCACTTTACCTTCGGGGAAGGAAAGTACTGTTGATAGGGTAGTCGCTTTCGATGGAGACTTAGCAGAAGCGGTGGCCGGGCAGTCAATTACCCTGACATTGAAAGATGAAATCGATATTTCCCGAGGCGATTTAATCAGCTCGGCAATGGAACCTGCGTCGATTGGCCAGCAGTTTGAAACAACTATCATTTGGATGCATGACGAGGCGCTGCTACCGGGACGCTCCTATTTAATGCAAGTAGGGGCTAAAACAGTCACGGCCACTATTACTGCAATAAAACATCAGGTTGATATAAATAGCATGGCGCATTTAGCTGCCAAGCAACTGGGTTCAAACGACATTGGTGAGTGTAATATCAGCTTAGATCAAAATATCCCCTTTGATCCCTACAGCGACAATAAAGACACAGGTAACTTTATCTTAATTGATCGTATGACTAATAATACGGTAGGGGCGGGTTTAATTAAGTTTGCCTTACGACGCAGCCATAATATTACAGTGCAGCACCTAGATATTGATAAGGCGGCGCGTGCTACTAGCAAAAATCAACAAGCTTGCGTGGTCTGGCTGACCGGCCTATCGGGTGCGGGTAAGTCAACTATCGCAAATCTGGTTGAGAAAAAGCTACATGCCCTTGGGCACCACACTTATCTTTTGGATGGTGATAACGTGCGTCACGGGTTGAATAAAGATTTAGGTTTTACCGCTGCAGACAGAGTGGAAAATATCCGACGCATTGGTGAAGTGACAAACTTGATGGTCGATGCAGGCTTGATTGTCATTACTGCATTCATCTCGCCATTTCGCGCCGAGCGAAAGATGGCCCGCGAGCTATTAGAAGAAAATGAATTTTTTGAAGTATTTGTCGATGCTCCTCTTGTCGTGGTTGAAGACAGGGACGTGAAGGGGCTGTATAAAAAAGCGCGCCGCGGTGAGCTTAAAAACTTTACCGGAATCGACTCGCCATACGAGGCGCCAGAACAAGCTGAATGTGTGTTGAAAACTGCAGAGATCAGCGCTGATCAGGCGGCTGAACAAGTGGTACAGCTATTACTAGACCAAGGGAAAATATAGGCTTAGCTAAGGAAGAGAGTTGTGATTGCTGACATTTGTACTAATGTCTCATAGCTCTCTTTTTGCCACTGTCCTAACATAGCCTCATATACAGAGTTTAAATAAATAACATGGTGGTTGATTTTTTCTCAAGCCCGGTATGGGTTGGCTTAGTCATTGTTGCGCTCTTGATAAGTTTGATCGTTTTTGCGTTGCGCCCGGCAATCACCTTTGCCGCAGCTAGCGGATTATTGTTTGTTAGCGGCAGTATCGATGAAACAAGCTTCTTATCCGGATATGTTAATAGCGCACTGATCACGCTTTTGCTGTTATTACTTTGCAGTATGGCGCTGGAAAAAACCATCTTCATTAAACAGCTGGGGAGCAGTATTTTTCGTGGCGGGCTGTACGCCAGGCTATGCAAATTGACTCTATTTACCAGTGTTGCATCTAGTATTGCTAACAATACTGCTGTGGTGTCGGTGATGATGTCCTGTATTAAGCAGCAGCGTAATATAGTCCCCAGTAAGTATCTGCTGCCCCTGTCTTACGCGTCAATTATTGGCGGCACCTTAACGTTAGTCGGCACATCCACTAACCTGATAGTCGCTGGATTTGTGGAAAGCTATGGACTTGCTCCTCTCGGGCTTTTCTCGACCACCCCAGTGGCTATTTGGGTGGTTATCTGCAGCTCTATAATGATTATCATCACTGCTAATATATTGCTACCCAGCAGAGAAAGCAACGTGCCGGTCAGCAACGATTATTTGATAGAGACTAAAGTTGCAGAGCACTCGCAACTGATCAACAAGACGGTTAATATCAACGGATTTAGGCGCTTAGAGTCATTGTTTTTAGTGGAAATTGTACGTGAGGGGAATTTGATTTCTCCAGTGCGGCCAGATGAAGTGATCAAAGCGGGTGATAGCTTGTTATTTGCAGGGGTGATAAATGAGTTATCACTGTTAGAGTCATTCCATGGATTGACGATACTTGATGAACCGCTACTGGACTTAAGCAACAATTTGGTCGAAGTAGTCATTGCTAGCAATGCTAATATCAGTGGCAAAACGATCAGAGAAACTAGCTTTCGGTCTTTATTTAATGCATCTGTAATCGGTGTGCGGCGCGGCATGCAAAAACTAAGTGGTGGTCTGAGCAGTATCAAGTTGCAAACAGGTGGCTCCCTATTATTAGCCGTGGGCAAAGATTTTAAAACACGACATAATTTGCATAAAAACTTTATTGTTATGGATGGTGATTCCATCAATAAACAGCAATTAGCTTTTAAGCCGTCACTGGCTGTAGTCTTAGCTTTCATCGCAGTATTGGGCTGTTCTGCATTAGCTGTTCTTTCATTATTAAAAGGGTTACTGCTACTACTCGCTATTTATATAGCGAGTAGCGTATTAAGTATTGGCGAGTTGCGCAGAAGAATGCCTATTGAACTTATCATTGTGATAGGCAGCGCCCTGGCAATCGGTCAGGCCATGTTCGATTCTGGGCTAGCTGCCATATTGGCTAAGATGATAATGGCTACAAGCCAAAGCTATGGCGTGTTAGGTGCGTTAATTGCCCTCTATATAGTGACTTTGATATTAACCGAGCTGATAACCAATACTGCAGCGGCTGCCTTGGTATTTCCCATCGCCATTACCCTGTCGGAGCATTACGGGGTGAGTTATATGCCCTTTGTGATAGCGGTTGCCTTTGCCGCCAGCGCCAGCTTTTTATCGCCTTTTGGCTACCAAACAAACCTGATGGTGTATTCAGTAGGCAAGTATAAAGTACTAGATTACTTTAAATTTGGCCTGCCGATATCGATTACTTATTCAGCTACAGCGCTTTATGTTATCCCCAAAGTGTATCCTTTTTGATTTAGACTTGGGTTTAAATAGCAGCTTTAATATGGGGCTGAGTGCTAGTTGGACTGGACTTTGTACTAGGTTTATTTCTGAGGATGAGCCATAATTACGTATTCTGGTTTATCTGTCCATCTATACCGGTTTTATTCGATCACTTTATATTCAAGCGCGACGAGTTTGATTCTAGTATCCAAAGTGATCGGATGCCGATATATCACTCAATGTCTTTCTCATCGATTCCCCTCTCAGTTTTAGCTTATGTCTGTTGTGTTGCGCATCTAGGTAATAATCGATCTAAACTGGCGTCTACAAGCGTCGTATCTCCGATCGCTTTATGTCATGACGTGATGGGTAATTGACTGGAAATTAAAGTAGAGCGGTGGCCGAATAATAGTGATTTTTGGTGTGCGAGGAATAAGAAGAATGGCGTATCCTGTTAATTGATCCCGCCAAGTCACAATCAACAGTAAAGAGATACACCAATGACTCATTTTACATTAACTACAACAGATGAACTTCAAATATTACTAGATAACGACAAAGATGTACGGCTGTTAGATGGCGGGCAGGCAGACGTCAGGAATGGCTATTTACCGGATAGAACTGTTCAGACGGGCATTGGGAATATTGAAGTTAAAGTGCCCAAAGTGCGGGATCGAAGTGGCACGGGGGATTAAGATTAACAGCGGTCTGTTACCGCCTTACCTTAAAAGGGCAAAGAACATTGAAGAGCTCGCCCCTTGGCTTCTTTTAAAAGGGATTTCCACGGGGAATCTCCAGGAGTCACTCACCTGGCTAGTTGGAAAGCAGGCAAGCGAATTTTCGGCGAACATTGTATGGAGACTAAAAGCAAAATGGTTGGCTGAGCACAGCGCGTGGCGATAACAAGAACTTAGCAAAAAGCGGTATGTTTATTGGTGAACTGATGGCATCTATAGCAATGTACACATGGATGATAAGTTGTGTTTGTTAGTGATAATCGGCCTGATAGAGCAGGGGTCGAAGGAGATTGTCGCGATAGAAGACGGTTTTAGAGGGTCGACGGCTAGCTGGTTAGAGTTATTAACAAATTCGCGGGAATGTGGCTTTATAATCTCTCCTAAACTTGCTAGAGACGATGGGGCTTTGGAATGCGATGAGAAAGTTGTATCCACCAGCGGTGCTGTGTGCATAAAACGGCCAATGTATTGAATGAGCTCGAAAGTCAATGCAAGCCAAGGCTAAAGCAGCTCTGCATGAAATATGGATGGCAGAGACGCGTGAGGAAGGTCATACAGCCTTTAGCCGAACATTGAAAAGGTACTCTACAAAGTACCTCAAAGCAATGAAGTGCTTACAGGGTAAAAAGAAGAACTATTGGCTTTTTATGATATTCCAGTCGAGCACTGGACCCAAATTAGAACCACAAACCTAATAGAATCAACTTCTACAACGAAACGGTTACGAACAAAAGGAATCCGCAGTTGTGGCACAAGAGATACAACATTAGCGATGATATACAAGCTAATTGAATCAGCCCGGCGACGGTGGAAAAAGATCAAAGGCTTCGCATTGTTAACCTTCCCTTATTGATTAACAATGTGGAGTTTAAAGACGGTTTATAAGTAAAAGATCAATCAGAGAGCCCCCTCTGCTTAGCCATCCACAAGATTTGACTATATCTCTTGTTCCGCCTATAGTGTTTGGTTTGTTGTAGAAGCATAGTGCTGGGCAGACCTCTTGGGATACATTGCTGTGTATAACTGTAATAATTACATTCCAGTTGAGACTGTTTTTATAATTTATAGATGATTTTTGAGATGAGGTTAAAAACTTGAGTGTTATAAATACCCTATATGGACAATATCAAAAAACTTCGAAAAAGCGATTGGATATTACTTTCGACTATGAGCACACAACAATTCAATGCTTCAGGGATCTGTCCGAACTACTTGGAATAGAGGCCTTGGTAGACGTCGGTAGTAATATTGGTGTGTACAGTGTTTTTTGCTCCGACTTGAGCACCATTACAGCGATCTATCCAGTTGAAGCAGACCCATTTACGTACCAAGAATTGCTTCGAAATTGTGAGTTACAAGTTAATAGTTGCAAATTTAGCCCGTTAAATCTTGCGGCTCATTCTGAGTGTGCCGAACTAAAATTCCGGAGAATGGGGGAGCTTGCCGGACATAGTGGGGTAGTCGATACATTTGCAACAACAACCAAAGAAAATAATGGAATAGAAATTTCAGTAGATGCCGTCAGGCTAGATGACCGCCTTTCCTTGAATGATTGCATAGCCGCAGTGAAAATTGATGTTGAGGGGCATGAAATAGACGCACTTAAAGGCCTTGAGCGCACCCTGACGGAAATGACTGGATTTGTGCAAATTGAAATATTAACAAATGGTGATGGCTTATCAACCGTTAAAGATATTATGCAATCTTATGGATATATAGAAATCGCACGATTAAAAAACGATTTCATTTTTTTGAAAGCATGCTTAGTCGAAAGTTATTTATCAAAAGCCCAAGCTTTAATTTTCGATCGTGTTTCCCAGTCTTTGACGAGACTGATGAAATTAAATCGAAAAGAGCGTAAACATATAAGAGAACTTAAGGCGGTAGTAAAGGGGTTTGCCCCCGGAGATCATATACTTAACGGTTAAGATATGATGGTTTTAGGTAAGTAAAATTAAGCGTTCTTGTCTAGGTTCTTCTCAACAGCAAACATAGATATCCACAAAATTGAGGAACTAAATAAATGCTCAGATGAGACATCATCATTTTGTTTATTGCTCGCTGTTAGTCACTATTATTGCAGACCAGTGTTGGGAGTATTAATTTGAAAAGCGAACTATTCGACTATAGTTCGCTTTCCTATAGCTGTACGTCATCAAAAATAGTTGGGTCCATGGCGGTCTGATTTAAGATACGGTTTAGCTCATCAAGTTGTGTGTTCGTTGCTGATCATAAAGGTTTATCACGGCAAGGCGGCCGTCATTCCGTTACGCGACCGACTCCTACTAGGCGATAGCAGCCTGTCATGTTAGCTTAATACCACCTTTATCATGGGTCAAACGGAGTACGAGATAATACTTCTAAGGTAATATTAAAATCTCTATTTTCCTAATGATTTCGGAAATAAACGGAGATGGACTATGGGTGGTATAGGCAGCGGCATCTGGTATCGATAAAGCACCAAACAACGTTGGAATAAACAAAAAGGATTGACGTTCTGATGCCTAACTATTGCTATCGAGAATATGGGGGGAGTGGGAATCGGTCGAACAGCGTTTCAATATACTGAAAACGTCTTGTCACAATGGCGGAGTTCGCAAGTGGCTAGTGTGTTCTTACTGCAAACGGCGACTGGGGATTTAGAGGGAGCCGATGTGTATATCGCTTGTCGGCATTGCTACCAGCTCCCATATGGATCACAGGCGGAAACTTAATCTGATCGTTTAATAAGCAGTGGAACCAAACTATGTAAGCATATTGGCAGCGTCAGGAGTTGAGTAGTGAGACGAGTTTGTTCGATTTTTAGATTGATGGTTGTACGACCATGGCAACCGGGTTTTACCGAAGGCTTTTTCTTACAGTCACCGTGCAGCCCCCATCTTCAGTAACTTGATTTGACCCAGAGTCTCCGACCTTGGAACATTGCGGGCACAAAGATATCCATTCAAGCTGAGGGTTACTGATCGTTTAGGTACATTTTCAGATCTCTATTTTTTGGTATGTTGAAAAAGCCTAATAGAAGGTATCAGTAATTTTTATGAGATCGAATCCATAAAAACCGATTCCTTTGGCGGTGGAAAAACTCTGCTATAGCTTCATACAAAGACGTTTACACAGCGATTAGGTAGGTGAATATCAATCACTAATTCCCATGCGGTGTCCAACCTAAGCACGATAAAGTGGGGCTTGCGAGCGAAAATAAGGTTTACCCACAGTCAGCCCTAAAGACAACTTATACGAGTAACCCGGTAAAATAAAACCGTTTTTCGGGGATTATTTCTCCAGCTTATTTATTCATAAAACGGGCAATAAAAAAATTAATTATCTACTAACAACCCTTGTATCGTTTCTGTTGCTGCCTGTTATGCTACTAGCGGACGATACCGACGGTGACGGCTTGGAGAACAGTGTCGAAACCAACATGGGTACCCTGATGGCCATATGGTTAATTGTGTGAGAACTTTCAGCCTACGGCCAGCTGGCTCTCAAGTCTATTACCAAGTGTGTCGGTTGTTGTGGGAATCTAGATTTTGTATTGTGAACTTAATCGCAGATTGCTTAGAAATCATAAGTCTTTGCGTAAATATTGAAAATATTACAACAGAGTGGGCAGTATTAATTGCCCACTACAACATTCCACTTATATTTATCATGTTATTAATGTTTTAAGTTTATATATGATGATAGAAAATCAGATAACCACACTTTGCCGAATTCAGTATTCATATGTTTATTATCATTCTTGTGCTTATGGTTATCGTTCCGCTTTCCTATTGCAAGCCTTTCGGAGTTATTGCTGTATTTGAAATGTGTAAATTTACCGTTAAGGATCGTTTTTAAAGGTTGCGCTACTAAAGTGATAGAAAATTTATTATAGTAATTTTCATTCATATAGTTGATTCCGGACTCATATTCATACGCATTGGTATGCATATCATCGACCATCTCTTTAGGGGACCTTAACGGGTCATGTCCTAAAAATATTTGTTTATTAGTTACTTTTCTTAGTAAGTTTAAGACTTTGTTTGTCTCTATATCACCGTTTAAATCATCAAATAGACAACCTATCACTTGGTTTGAATAAAAAATGTTTGATTGTTTGAAGTATGGTCTAAGACCTCCTCCATATATAAGAAATAAATTGTAATTAGATGTGTCTATATTATCTAAACCATCAGAAGTGAACTTAAAGGATCTTAATAATTGGTCATCTCTGGGAATTAATTTGTTGTCTGAAACCCTTAAGTTAGACATGCCCCCCCTATGGGCAAAAAATGTTATATTTATTGAAGGAAAATTTTTCCCTATTAATACCCATGCCCGTTTTAGAGCACCAACATGGCTATTACCTATAATACAAATATTCATGAAAAATTTCCTGAGAATGAAGACAAAATTTCCTCTTCACACACTTCATCAAAAGAGATTTTATCTTCCGCATCCTTCTTGAATGATGATTTATTATAAGGGCCAAATTTATTTATCAAAGAACTAAAAAATGAGTCCATTACGAAATTTACACCATACGGGTTGACATTTCTTAAATTTGGCTCAAAAAAACTACCTCTAAAAACAGGACTGTTAATAGTTTCATAGGAAGGAAAGTAGTCAATAAATTCATGCTCTTGAGCTAATTGCCCCGCAACTGCCCGCAAAATCGACTTTGACTCCATTGATGCAATTAGGATATGTTTATTTGTATAAGTCGCTGTTAAAGGTACAGGGGATACAGTTAAAATAAATTTTAAATTTGGGTTTACATTTCTCATAAGAGATATTGCGTCAATGAGGTTTTTCAGTACAAAGTTAAATTGTTGATTCAGGAACTCGTGCGAATCTGGGTTGAAATCACCAGCAGCTGTGCCAGGACACATCGGGTATTCATACTGGAATTCTTTATTAAACCAACTTTCAGTCAACCCTAATGTGTATACAAAGAAATCTGATTCAGTTATACATTTATTAAAGGAGGTAGATGTTTGTTGTTGCGACTGTCTTAGCTCCTCTAAACTAGCAAACCCATTAGGTTCAATTCTTGGTCGGAATGGGTCTATGTATCTACCCCTCTCAAACCAAACTTCTTCAGGTATATCTGTAACATTTGTTGACCATTCTACCCATTGTTTTAGTAATGATGTCGTATAAATGTTACCAGTTCTTGATGAAAAAACATTGTAATTGAAATTGATTATACTTTTTTCAGACATTCCTGTTGGTGCGGGTTCAGTGTTATACCATTTGAACCCCCTTTGTATCAATGCTCTGCCTATATGTTGAGCAAAACAAGAACCAAAAGTGGAAATTTTATGTTTCGGCAATATCTCAAACTTTGGAGACCATAGATCATTGATATCAAAAAAGCTCTTAATCGATACTCCAGTTTTCCAAAAATTGTTAATTGATAAATCTGAATATGGGTTCATTATTACGCTCATCGAAAATTTTGAAATAAAAGCCATAATACACTTTGCGCGCTTCATAATAATATGACACAGATTCATAGCTTTGTTTAGATTAATTAGAGTAGTCGTTTTTAGTAATAGAGTCTAGAATTTATTTCTTGATACATTCCGCCTAGCTTTAAATTTGTGATGCTTTACTTGAAGGCAACTGCGCTTTTATCGTATGTGTATATCTTTGTGCCAGGACGGAAAATTAGGCTCCCCATCCTCATAGCGATACTCCGCTTGGGTCGATTAGGGAAGGTACGAATAAGTCTCTACTATGGCATTGGGCTGCATAACTACCTCTATTTGATCATGGATACCTATAGCCGGAAAATAGTGGGGGCAGAGGTGCTCAACAGTGAAAACGGTGAAAATGCAGCCGCTTTATTACAACGAAGTGTATGGTCAGAGAAATGTATAACTAGTCACCTGATTTTACACTCGGATAAGGGCGCTCCTATGAAGAGCTTTACCTTACGAGAAAAGATGTACGATCTAGGCGTAACCAGTTCTTGGAGCCACCCTCGAGTTAGTAATGATAACCCTTAATCGGAAGCGATTTTCAAAACAGTTAAATACTGCCCTCAATCGCCTAAGTCAGGATTTTCGAGTCTAGAAAAAGCGAGGCGTTACGTCGATAAATTTGTGGCTAGCTACAATAATGAGCACCGCCATAGTGGTATTCGTTATGTCACACCGAATGAGTGACATAAGGGAAGGGACATTAAAGTTCTGAAACAAAGGGAGTAAATTTATGCTGCTGCAAAGAAAAAAAACCAGACCGTTGGTCTCAGAACACTAGAAATTGGAGCTTCATGAAGTCAGTGGAACTGAATCCAGAGATAAAGGCTTTGGCTGCATAATAATACTATACGCGACAACTACCTTGAAAAACTCCGCTAGACTTATCTCTCTAAGTTAGTTTCAGCAGTAAGAAAGAATCAAAAAATCAATAGGTACCTCGAGCACCCTCGACTTTAACTTGACTTAAAAAACGTAAGCCCTCATCCTCGCATTTCGCAAAAAAAGACAAAGGCAGACTTACTTAATACACTTTAGTAACCCCCAATCAGCACAAAGTGAAGAACTAAATGACAAAAAAACAAGTCGAGCCCACTACTTTTAATGGTTCTGGTGACTACTGGGAGCATAGATATGCCTCCGGCCGCAATTCAGGAGTAGGCTCCTACAAAAAATTCGCTGATTTCAAAGCGGGAATCATCAATCCCTTCGTTGAAACAAATAACATCCAAACTGTAATCGAATTTGGATGCGGGGACGGAAACCAACTATCGCTTTCAAACTATCATACTTATACGGGTTTTGATGTTAGCAAAACTGCAATTGATTTTTGTAAACGTAAGTATGTTGACGATGCTAGTAAAATCTTTAAGCTAGCCAATCAATATAACAGTGAAACCGCTGATTTATCTTTATCTTTAGATGTTTTGTATCATCTAGTAGAGGACAATATTTTTAGTGAGTACATGAAAAACCTGTTTAACGCTTCGAAGTGCTACGTCGTGATTTATTCGAGCAATTTTGATAGTGATCCAAGTGAATGGGCAGAACATGTAAGACACAGAAATTTTACCCAATGGATCGATAAAAACATTCCAAACTGGACATTGGTTGAACGTATTGAAAATGAATATCCATATACAGGAAATTATAAGACAGGAACCCCTGCCGACTTCTACATTTATAAATCAAATAGCAAGTTTAATCACTTTCAACTTTTATTTAAGTCTTTATTAAATAAATTAAAATAGAATTAGCACCATGAGTAAAGAGAAACCCCGTAG
>MAAB01030455.1_pt1 | contig 14455 bp, 15 predicted proteins | sample 1115991 | NCBI WGS metagenome assembly MAAB01 (sample SAMN04961124, study PRJNA320927) | seawater metagenome | isolation source: sample BD02T18 sea water enriched with oil for 18 days | place: USA:Gulf of Mexico | collected 2013-07-27
TAATAACGCAAAACGTTTCATTGAAATACAAAACGAGTTTGGAAGTTTTAGTGAATATATGTGGGCCTTTGTTAATGGTGAGACAAAGGTTAATGCCTTTAAAAGCAAAGAAGATTATGTTGCAACAAGCACTGAGTCTGATGCCTTTAGTAAAGATTTGAAAAAACGTGGCTTTAAGTTTGTCGGTTCGACTATTTGTTACGCTCACATGCAAGCATGCGGTATGATAAATGACCATAGTGTTGATTGTTACAAACGTTCACAAATAATATCTGAGTATCAGCAGAAAAAGGCATAGTATTTTTTTGCTACTTGTCATAATATGTCACAAGCTTTATAAGTGAAATAAGTGCTTTGCACTTGAACTTCTTGAAAAAAGCCTTATCTTACAAATATAACTAAAGTTTTTAAAGGAATGTGTATGCAATCTAATATGAGTTTTCAAACAGCGAGCAAAAGCTCAGCGATTGAAATCAATAAAGTGTTAAAAAACACCTATATGCTATTGTCTATGACACTAGCGGTTAGTGCCGTAACAGCAGGTATATCAATGTCTATGGGATTATCTCATATGGCTGCATTGGTGATGATGCTTGTCTCTTTTGGTTTATTATTTGTCGTTAATAAAAATGCAGATAAAGCGAGTGGTATTTTCTGGATTTTTGCTTTTACCGGTTTAATGGGCGCCTCTTTAGGGCCAATGCTAAATCATTATGCTGCAATGCCAAATGGCGCATCATTAATTATGCAAGCATTAGGTGGCACAGCATTAATTTTCTTTGCTCTTTCAGGATATGCATTAACCAGTAAAAAAGACTTCTCTTTTATGGGCGGTTTTTTAATGGTTGGATTGATTGTAGTAATAATTGCTGGAATCGCTAACATCTTCTTTGCAATCCCAGCTATTTCGTTAGCATTAAGTTCGGCAATCATTATGATAATGTCTGGTTTGATTTTATTTGATACTAGCCGAATCATTCACGGTGGCGAAACAAATTATATCCGTGCAACTGTATCGCTATATTTAAATGTTTATAATATTTTTACTAGTTTATTACATTTGTTAGGCGTATTCGGTGGTGATGATTAATCTCTACTAGAAAATAAGATATACTATAAAGCCTCGATTATCGGGGCTTTTTTATTTATAGGATGTAAGGAATATCGGTGAGCACATTAGCTGTTATTGTAACTACTGCACCAAATAGCCATTTGACGCAAACGGCTTTTCAATTAATATCTCAAGCAACTTCTCAAAGCATTGATATTGTAGGGGTGTTCTTTTACCAACAAGGTGTATTAAACGCCAGTCAATTACTGTCAGTACCCAGTGACGAATATCCTTTATGTGAAAAATGGCAGCAATTAAATGCTGATAGTAATATCCCACTGTATTTGTGCAGCACCGCAGCTGAGAAACATGGTTTAATAAACGAATTAAAGCCACAGAGTACCGAGTTTATACATAACGCTTTTACACTGGCAGGATTAGGTGAGTTAGTAGAGTTAACAGCTAAAGCCGATAAAGTGGTGCAACTATGACGATATCTAAGAGCTTAGCTATATTGAATGTATCTGCCCCCTTTGGCCAACCTAATGCAAAAGATGCGTTAGATATCGCGCTGATCATGGGCTCTTATGAGCAAGAAACTCATCTTTACTTTAAAGGTGATGGCGTATGGCAATTAGTAGACAAACAGCAGCCTGAATTAATCAATGTAAAAAACTTCCTAAAAACATTTTCAGCGTTTGAGTTTTATGAGTTAGAGCATGTATATATCTGTAAAGAAAGCTTAATTGAGCGAGGTCTATCAACAGATTTTCATATTGAAAATGTACAAGTACTCGATAACGTCAGCTTTTCTCAAAGCCTTCGTCAACATCATGTTGTGTTAAAATTTTAACGGTATCATTATGAACCTCCAAACGTTACACCTATTAAGACAATCTCCCTATCAAAGTAATGATTTTGTGCTTTGTCTTGAACTAGTGACTGCTGCCGACTCAGTAGTATTGCTTGATGATGGTTGTTATACCCTAGCAAGCAATAAAATAGATCAGTTATTGGCGATAACTAAAAACGTTTATGTCATCAAAGAACACAGTGAAGCAAGGGCGTTAAATACTAACCCTTTGGTAAAAGCTATTCCATTGAAAGAGATCAATACAATGCTCTTTCAACACCATAATTCGGTCACTTGGCAATGAAGTTAATCTTTAACAATCAAGAAATAGCGGTTGATCAACAAGGGTATTTACTTGACCACTTACAATGGACTGAAGATTTAGCTGAAGTTATAGCAAGTCATGATGATGTCACGCTTACAGAAGCACACTGGGAGGTTATTCGCTTTGTCAGAGCATTCTACTTAAAGTACAACACCTCCCCTGCTATACGCGCGTTAACAAAAGCAATGAAGGCTGAATTTGGTGAAGACAAAGCCAGTAGTCGATATTTATATCGCTTGTTTACCGAAGGCCCGGCAAAACAAGCAACTAAATATGCTGGCTTACCTAAACCAGCACGTTGTATCTAAGTCTTTATTTTACAAATAGCGTTTCTATTCGACTTAACAAAGGTAAGTCTTGTTTGGTTAACTTACCTAAATTGAGCCATTCAACAAAGTTTTCTTCAATGTCTAAGTGTTTTCCTAAAGACAACTTACTTTGCATGATCTCAATTTGAATAGCTAAACGCTGATCTTTTTCTTCTTCAGGCGACTCAACTCCAGCTAAAATTTCCATGGTAATGGTTTTAGCTTGTCTTTGCTCAAACGATGCTGAAGCGTCTGATAACCCACTCAATTTCTTTTGCCATTGGTTGGGTAGTAGTTGAAAAGCTTCTTGCTCAGACAGCACTGCATCAACAGAATCAGTTAACACAGCAAATACTTGTTGCCAAACTAATTGCTTCTGCATTTTTTTCGCGGTATTTACTTCAGCATTGAATTTTTTAGTCATATTCTCAATACGAGCCGACACTGATTTCAGCGTAATTTTTTCACTCTTAACTTTAGTGTGTTCAAAAGATAAGGCATTCAACGCTTCTTTTAATGTTTTAAGCGAAGTATTTTCAACGATACCCTGCTCTATCACGTCAAGATCTTTCATATAGCCGTCAATTAAGCTGGCTTCCAACGCTTTATTTTCGTTTTGTTGGTTTTCTCTTTGACCAAAGACTTGATCGTTTACCTTTCTAAAAGTGCGCCAAAGACGATTTTCATCCCTTGACCCACAATGACCAATATCACGCCATTTAGCCTGTAACTTTTTGATCTCTGCAACAGCTAAGTCAACATTTTCATCTTTCAATAGTTGTTCAGCTTGGTTAATGATCCGTTGTTTTATATCAATATTTTCTTGATGATATTGATAAATAGCTTCTTTAACTGGCTTTAATGCCTGATTAAACTCACCATTAAGCGCCTGATACTTCCCTCTTTCAACTTCACCAGCATCTTGCCATTTTTGTTTAAATTGGTTGATTTCGGCATCAATAGACTTCCAATTTATCTCATCATTACTTAAAACATTGGCAAAGGTTTTAGCTTGAGAAATTAAATTCATTCGGGTAGCTAAATGCTGTTCGCGCATTTTGTCTTGCTCGGCGTAGAATAGTCGACAAGGTGCAAACGCTTTTTCACAAGCCTCATTAAAATCATGGTTAAACGATTGCTCAACATCATCATCAGCATGGCCTAGAAGGTTCCACTGCTGTCGATAAGCTTTAACTTTCGTCGCTTGTTCACTCGGATTGTCTAAAGGATTTTCAGCCAGTTCGTTAATTTTATCTATTAACTCTTGTTTGCGAGGCGTGGCAATATAATGTTCCCAATCACTTAATTCTGCGATTTTCTCTTTTGCAAAACTATGATCACGTTGTAAACGTTGTTGTTGGTGATGACTTAGTTGCTCAAAGCCTAGATCAGCTTTTTTATAAACACCAAACGCAGCATTATATTTGCCAGTATTAATGAGCCTTTTTACGTCAGCTAACTTACGTTGTACCTGATTAAACTGCTGGCTCTGTTTAGCGTGTAATGGCTTTAACGCCTTATTCCATACCTTAACTATTTCATGATAAGAGCTGACAATTGACTCAGGTAGCGCTCCAGACGCCTTGTTACTCACCTTATGCCATTGTGTTAGCCAATCTTGGTAACTTGATTCTCGTTCAGTTAGGTGTGTAAGGTTTTCAGGCACACTTAACTGAGATATTTTTGAAATTAGATGCGTGGCTTGTGTTACTGACTCGGCAATTTCTGGCAATTTAGATAACTTATCTTGTAACTGCTTTATCTCACTAAGGTATTTATTCTTATTGCTTTCATCGAGAACAGAACTGGATATTTTGTCAATCTCTAACTGCAACTCTTGATTAAATGCTTGTTCATCGATAGTTTTGTTTTCAAAAATATAGGTAGTGAGTTGCTGCTTATAGGCCAATAAAGTTTGCTCGGTTTCATTGATAACAATCGCTTTATCTTCGACTAACTTATTAGCTATTTTTTCTTGCTCAAACGCTTCTGCTTTTTGAGCAAATACTTTTGCCAACTGTAACGATATATCATCATGTTTTTGAATAAATGTACGTGAAACGTCATCGGTAAAATAATTAAATTCATTTAACACGGTTTGCCAATCTTGCTCTAAAAGCGCTTTTTTATCGGTATACTCTTGATAAAACTTCACATCTTTTAACGCCAAATATTTCGCTAAGATTAATTGTGTTTGTTTGGTGATCTTTTTAGGCTTTTCTTCAACTTCAATGAGCTGAGCAATTTTTGCAGTTATTTCATTAGTAATTTGCTCAATAGTACTTTTTTTCAGTAGTTTTTCGAGCTGGTCTTTATTCTCTACTTTTAACAACAAAGCCGTTTGCACATCAATAGATGCGTGACTATGAAAGGTCGATACTAACAACTGAGGTTTGGCTAACTTATCAAAAATCTCAATAATAATTGCCGTATCCGTTTCAACTTTAAGCCAAGACTCTAACAGCGACGCTTTAACTGAGGTCTGCAAAAATGTCGATTTTTGCTCTGGTGTTAATTTAATTTGATGTTGTGATAAAACAATGTCTTCAACTTGTTGTACTGCGTAATCACGCACTTTTTTATTATTGTTGTCATTGCTGGCATTTAACCAAGCATCAAAGTTATTCAACTTGATTAAAACAGCCCTTCTCACTAATTCATTATCATCATTTGCCAATAAAGATAAAAGAATAGCGTTTTGTTCACTGTTGTTTATGTCGAGTTCGTTATTTATCGCACTAATACGAATATTGCTGTCTTTGTTCTGCCATGTACTTTTGAAAAACTTTGAAAAAATCATAATTCTGAAAACCTAGCGATATCTTCGCCTTTATTACATTTAGTTACTTCAGTGTTTTTTGCCTGACCTTTAAACTGATCTTTTAATTCACGCTTGGTTTTAGTGACTAACTCACCATCAGCACCTACTGTCAGCATTTGATCTGAATTTAAATGTCGCGCTTGATAAGCCATCGAAAGTTGCAATGCTGAATCACGCTGTGCTTGTTCAACAACGGTGCCTTCTGGCCATTTTCCTGTTTCAGCAGCATGCTTAAGGCGCTGATACATTTCTACAGACATATTGTCTACTACTTGATAAACATTCATCTTATTTACTTCTATGTTTTAACAACACCATTTGCACGCGTGTAACGATATAAATGATAAAACCAATAACGGTTGAACTTGCTGAAAGGTAATATTGCCATGTACCCGGTTGCACATTATCTAAATAATAAAAAAGGAAACCACCACAAAATAGTAACATCGCCACTACTGACCAAGTCATAATCTTTTGAGATGCATTAACTCTTTCAATCTGTCTATTGAGCGCTAATTTTTCTTCATCTAAATTAGCGACGTTGACTCCACAATGTGAACACTTTTCTGCTTTGTCAGAAACTTTCTTACCACAACTTGGACAATGAATAACAGCCATAAACTTCTCTTAATGTTTTTATGGCAACATTCTACCTAATTAAAATAAAAAAAACGCCCTAAAGGACGTTTTTTTTTATACTGATTTTATAAGTTTTAATTATTTATTTTTATTAAATCTTTCTTCCCAAAAATCAGCGTTCTTTATACCTAGGCTTTTAGGATCAAAAGTGTACTTTTCAACACCCGCATCTTTTTGGCGTTCATAATCTTTTAACGCTTTCATCGCTGGTTTTGACATAAAGAAAATAATGATAATACCGACAATATTTAACCATGCCATAATACCAACACCTACATCACCCATTCCCCATGCAGCACTTGGCTGAGCAACGGTTCCGTAAAATACCGCCGACATAATTAATACTTTTAAGAAAAAGCGTAACGCAGGAACTTTTATGGTTTTATTAATGTATGAAACGTTATTCTCTGCGATAAAGTAATAAGCTAATACCGTAGTAAAAGCGAAAAAGAATAACGCTAAAGCAATAAACGGTTTACCAAAGCCAGTTAATACACTATCTACCGCTATCTGGGTAAATGCTGGACCATTGATCACGACATCATCAGCTAAATTTTGCACAATAAATGCCGTTGAACCATCAGGTAATACATTGTAAGACATGGTGATCAAAATCATAAAGGCAGTTGCAGAACAAACAAATAAGGTATCAATATATACTGAAAACGCTTGTACTAACCCTTGTTGAGCAGGATGGTCGACTTCAGCAGCCGCAGCCGCATGAGGGCCCGTACCTTGTCCTGCTTCATTTGAATAAACACCACGTTTAACACCCCAACCAATAGCAGCACCAAAACCAGCCATTGGCGTGAATGCATCGGCGAAAATCAATGATACTATTCCGGGTAATTGATCAATATGCAAAGCAATAATTGTACAAGCAATAATGATGTAAGCTAGCGCCATAAAGGGCACAACCACTTGGGTGAAGCTCGCGATTCTTTTAACCCCACCAAAAATGATGAAGCCAAGAATAACAACAATAAACACTGCGGCATAAACTTTGGTTAATGGTAGTTCACCAAAAATTGAATTTACCGTACCACCTTGTCCAAAGACATTTACTAAAGCATCGCCAATACCGTTTGATTGCACTACCGGCAATAACAGGCCACAAGCAAGGATAGTCGCTAATGCAAATGTCCACGCGTACCATTTTTGACCCATGGCTTTTTCAATATAATAAGCTGGACCACCACGGTAAACACCGTCTTCTTCTTCTTTAAAAATCTGAGCATTGGTTGATTCAACATACGCAGTTGCCGCACCTAAAAAGGCAACAATCCACATCCAAAATACTGCACCAGGTCCACCAAAGCCAATGGCAGCAGCTACACCGGCAATATTACCTGTACCAACACGGCCAGATAATGAAACAGCTAATGCTTGGAAAGATGAAATCCCCTTCTCCGAGCTTTTTCCTGAAAGCAACAAGCGGATCATTTCTTTAAAATGACGCACCTGAGCAAAACGTGTTAATACAGAGAAAAATATCCCTGCGCCTAAACATAAATAAATAAGGTAAGGGCTCCAAATATAGCCGTTAAGGTTACTTACTAATTCTTCCACTACTAACTCCTGATTATCTTATAATTATTATTAAATAAAAAAACTGATGTTATGAAACATTATCGTAAATCATCAACTACGTGAAAAATTGCCGTTAAAAAATCTCGTCCAAATAAACTACTACGATCATCTGACCAACCAACACTGTGATCAGGTAATAAATCGTTATCTTTAAAAGGCATTTCTACGGTATAAGCTAAACATTTAAATTGCTCACCAACCCAGTTAGAACATACCGTTAAATTCGCTTTACCTGCTTCGTCTTTATCATAACCTTGTTCATCTTGGAATTCGGGGGTTATGGCGAGCAAAATATTTTTAAACTTATCTTCGAGGGCTTTATGACGTTGATCGTATGAAGGTATGCCCTCACAACCGGCGACAAAATTGAAAGGTAATGCTTCATCACCATGAATATCGAGGTGCATATCAACACCTGTTGCTAACATTTTTTCACGGACGAGAAAAACTTCAGGGCTTTTTTCCATTGAAGGTTCAACCCATTCACGATTTAAATTTATACCTGCGGCATTGGTTCTTAAATGACCTCGAACAGAGCCATCTGGGTTCATATTAGGTACAAGGTAAAAAACAGCCTTATTTAATAAAGCTCGTGCGACACCGTCATCTTCGTCTAATAAGCGATCAATAAAGCCTTCCATAAACCATTCAGCCATTGATTCACCGGGATGCTGACGTGCAGTTATCCAAATAACTTTTTTATTTGCACCTTCTTCACCCACTTTAAGTAAAGACATGTCTCTACCATCAAGGGTTTGTCCCAATACTTGCAACTGACAATCAACATCTAATTGCGCATTATGGATAAGGTCTTGATGGCGTTCATAGCTATATGGAGCAAAATAAGCAAAATATACGCTGTCGTGATCAGGGGTAAAAGTAATGGTTAGATTCTGACCATCAAATTCAGTGGGTACTCTAAACCAATGTTCTCTATCGTATGAAGCGACTGCTTGATAATCAGTCCAACCTTCAACATAGGCGGATTTTCCTGCATTGGTAATTTTTAGAACATGCTCAGCACGTTCTGTATTATGGAGTTTGAAATGAAACCATTGAAAGTAATCAGATTGGTGGTCTTTGTTTATTTCTAAAACAATATTTTCAGGGCTTAATGCTTCGATAACGTTTATATTGCCGCTATCAAATTGCGCAGAAATTTGCATGAGATATTTTCTATTATTATCTTTTGAAGGCCATAGTGTACACAATCATACCGAAGATCAGAAGCGCTATAATGATCTTATATACAGACCCATTTCTGTTGAATAGCCCATTGATTTCCCTAAGACAGTATTTTCTTTATCAACAACGTAATAACTTGGGTAAGCTTTTATTTTATAAGCTTTTTTAACTTCTTCATTACCAAAGGCGACGGGGAATGTAAGTTGGTGGTCGGCAACAAAATCGTTGATTTCTTCTGGTTCTAAATAGTCGAGTGCGACTGCTATAACATCTAAGTTTTCATCTTTTTGATAAATTTCTTGTAAATTTTCTATACTGGCATGGCAGATTTTACACCACGGAGCAAAGAAATATATCACCGTTTTCTTTTTAGGGGTTAAAGAAATGCTTTCACCAGCTGTGGTTGCTAAGACAAAGTTATATTCAGTTAAGTTAGTATCGGTACTAAGCATGTCCGATTCTTTAAACCATGAAAGTAACTGAAAAATACAAAAAAACACGACAACTTGAATCAATAAACTGCGTAACAAAATAACTCTCTAAACATAAAAATAAATAGTAAATATCAAGACCTAGTAACAAACAAAATAATTCGTTTTAAATTGTATTTTCTTTAAAATTACCTTTACTCATAATATTTTAATTAAATTGTCCATGGATAACCCCTTGTAGGTTGGGCTTTAGCCTAACAAGACTCTACATAACAATCATACTATAAGATCCTGAACATAAAAATCCGGCACATGGCCGGATTTTATTAACGAATTAAAATTAATAAATTAACTAATATTCGTTAAACCTTTCATATAAGGCTGTAATACCGTAGGAACATTAATGCTACCGTCTGCTTGTTGGTAGTTTTCTAATACCGCAACTAAGGTGCGACCTACAGCTAAACCAGAGCCGTTTAAGGTATGTAATAATTCTGGTTTATTGGTTTCTGAATTTCTAAAACGCGCTTGCATACGACGAGCTTGAAAGTCGCCCATACTTGAACAAGAAGAAATTTCACGGTAAGTATCTTGTGCAGGTAACCATACTTCAATATCAAAGGTTTTGGCCGAACTAAAGCCAATATCACCAGTACATAACACCACAGTACGGAATGGTAATTCTAATTTTTCAAGAATTTTTTCCGCATGACCGGTTAATTCATCCAATGCAGTTAATGAGTCTTCTGGTTTAACAATCTGTACCATTTCAACTTTATCGAACTGGTGTTGACGAATTAAACCACGGATATCTCGGCCTGAAGAACCCGCTTCACTACGAAAACATGGCGTATGCGCACACATTTTCATCGGCAAATCTGCTTCTTCAACAATTTCATCACGAACCAAATTAGTTAATGGCACTTCGGCAGTCGGAATTAATGAAAATTTTCGGTTGGCTAAATCAGTATGAAACAAGTCTTCGCCAAATTTTGGTAATTGTCCGGTACCAAATAGTGAATCATGATTCACTAAATAGGGTACGTACATTTCTTCGTAGCCATGATCTTCACTATGCACATCAAGCATAAATTGCGCTAAAGCACGATGTAATTTAGCTATTTGACCACGCATAACCGCAAAACGAGTACCTGCTAATTTGGCGCCACTTTCAAAATCAATGCCTTTATCAAGCGCTACGGCTAAATCAACATGATCTTTAACTTCAAAATCAAATACCTTGGGTGTGCCCCAACGTCTAACTTCAACGTTATCATCTTCACTTTCACCATCAGGTACTGATTCGTGAATTAAGTTGGGTACCGCGGAAACTATGGTGTTAATTTGCGCTAACACTTGTTTTTCTTCATCTTTAGCCGCTTCAAGATCAGCACCTAATTGGCTAACTTGTGCCAATAATGGCTGAATGTCTTCACCACGTGCTTTTGCTTGACCAATAGATTTCGATCGAGTATTTCGCTGACTTTGTAAATCTTGGGTGGTTACTTGGATAGCTTTACGCTGTTCTTCAAGTTTTGTAAGTGCAGCTGTATCTAAGGTAAAACCGCGTTTAGCAAGTAAAGCTGCGGTGGCTTCTATGTCATTTCTAAATAGTTTTGGATCAAGCATTTTATTTCACGTCTAAGTCAATTTACTTATTAAAAAAAGTCACCAAATAAATGCCGATACCCGCTGCAAATATGCATAAGCTAACGTTTAACATAACATTCATCATGGCTTTTAATAGTTCACCTTGTTGCATTAATAGTAATGTATCAAGTGAAAAGGTTGAAAAGGTAGTAAATGCCCCTAAAAAACCTATGCCTATTAGTGTTCGGTAGATGCTAACTTCAATAACACCTTGTTCAATGAGGCCATATAATGTCCCCATAATCAATGAGCCGGAAATATTAACCGCCAATGTCGCAAAAGGGAATCCTTTTCCGAGCCAATTTAACAATAATTGTGAAATATAGAAGCGTAAACTTGCTCCACCTGCTCCACCTAACGCGATTAATGCGTATAAAGTGACATTATTAATCGTATTAGTCATAACGTTGTTCACTCGATTGTTGGTTTAATTGTATTAAAAAGTCGCGTTTTTCTTTAAGCTTTTTTTCAAGGCCACGCTCACTGGGCTGATAGAGACTGGTATGTGCTATCGGCTCAGGGAAGTAGTTTTCTCCGGCGGCAAAAGCATTAGGCTCATTATGGGCATAACGATATTCACTGCCATGGCCTAATTCTTCGGTAATTGAACTGGTGGAATTCTTCAAATGTAAAGGTACATCCAAGTTAGCAGTATCTTTCGCTAAAACCAACGCTTGCTTAAACGCGTTATAAACTGCATTGCTTTTTGGTGCGAGTGCCATATATACGATAGCTTGTGCTATTGCCCTTTCCCCTTCACTAGGCCCTACTCGTTGAAAAGTGTCCCAAGCATTGATGGCTAATTGCATCGCACGAGGGTCGGCATTGCCAATATCTTCACTGGCAATGGCTAATAATCGGCGTGCAACATAAAGTGCATCACCACCACCGGTGAGTATACGAGCATACCAATATAATGCGGCATCAGGATCAGAGCCTCTGACAGATTTATGGAAGGCACTGATCAAATCATAAAAAGCATCGCCACCTTTATCGTACAAGGCAATTTTATTACCTGCGACTTGTTTGATTTGTTCAAAGGAAATTACCACGCTGCCATCTTTGACATCGATTAAATCGAGACAATTTTCCAGCAAGTTTAATAAACGTCTCGCATCACCGTCAGCTATTTTAACTAACTGTTGATCCGCTGAGTCGGTAAATGACACTTTTAATTGCTTATTCATCAACAAGTGCTGCACTGCATGATTTAATACACGTTCAAGGTCTGCTGGTGCTAGACTTTTTAAGGTGTAAACACGCGTTCGAGATAAAATAGCTTTGTTTAGTTCAAAGGCAGGGTTTTCAGTGGTTGCACCAATAAAAATAATGGTACCGTCTTCGATGTGTGGCAAAAAAGCATCTTGTTGGCTTTTATTAAAACGATGAACTTCATCAACAAAAAGCACGGTGCGTTTTTGTTGATGTATAGCTCTATCTTTTGCTTTGGTGATCGCATCACGTATATCTTTTATACCACAGGTTACCGCAGAGACTCGTTCAATTTCCGCATCGGCATGGGTGGCAATAATTTCCGCAAGGGTAGTTTTCCCCGTTCCCGGTGGGCCCCAAAAAATAACGGAATGACATTTACCTTGTTCAATAGCTTTAGGCAATGGCATGCCCTTGGCTAAAATATGTTGCTGACCAACATAGTCTTGTAACGTTTTTGGTCGAAGTTGTGCTGCTAGCGGAAGAAAATCATGATTTTCTTCAAACCCCAAAGATAACTCTCCATTAGCGTTGATCATCTAAATAAACGCCCTCAGGTACAACAAAAGTAAATTTCGAGGCGGCTATCTCATCAATAAGGCTAACATTTTGTAGTTTAAAAACACTTAACTGCCCAGTAGAGTCTAAAATACTGAAGCTTTGCAACTTAGCACTATCGCTAATAAAGTTTAATTCAAGCGTTTTTACTCGTGCGTTCTCATCATTAGCATGGATCAAGTAATCATCATCACCTTGCTGAGAAATACTATATTGCTGCCAAAGCGTTTCATCGGTAGAAGTTAATAATAATATTGGTGTATTCGCCACAGATGCATCTACAGGATAGGCCGTTGCTTGTTCAATAAAAGGGTTAAAAAACCATAGTGTTTTACCATCTGAAACAATCAACGACTCTTCTGGCTGCTCGGTTTGCCAATAGACTAAATTTGGCTTTTGAACGGCGAGTTTACCTTGCCCTTGTTGTAAAATATTTTTTTCTTCATCAATCACTTGTTGTGAAAAATCTGCTGAAAAATGGTCAAATTTGGCTAAGCGCGCCATTAATATTTGTTTAGCTAGACCAAGTTCAACCTTATCGTTGTCAGCTTTTTCTTGGCTTAATTCTGCGCTGCGTTCATTGCTTAATTCAGCTTTGCCTTCTACTTCTTGTTGTAGGGCATAAAGACTAAAAGGTGCGCTTAAAGCCGCAATTAACAGCAGAGGTTTTAAATTGTTTTTCATAAATTAATTCTTAATGGGTGGTGGTGCTAAAACTTCACGAGCACCATTATTACCGGGAGTACTGACAACACCTTGGTTTTCCATATCTTCAACAATACGAGCAGCACGGTTATAACCAATACGGAATTTACGTTGTACACTGGAAATGGATACTCGACGTGTTTCGGTAACAAAAGCTAATGCTTCGTCATATAAAGTATCAAGCTCACTTTCCTGACCTTCAGCTAGTTCACTTGGCAGTAAAATGTCTTGATCTGTATCACCAGTCAATATGTCTTCAACATAGGCGGGTTCACCACGTGATTTCCAATCTCTAACTACGGCATGGACTTCATCATCATTGACAAAAGCACCATGTACACGTATCGAAACAGCCTCTCCTGGTGGTAAATAAAACATATCCCCCATACCAAGTAATTGCTCTGCGCCCTGCTGATCAAGAATAATGCGAGATTCCATTCTTGATTGCACGCGCAATGCCATACGAGTGGGAATATTTGCTTTAATTAATCCGGTAATAACATCAGCCGATGGACGTTGGGTTGCTAAAATTAAATGCATACCTGCCGCACGTGCTTTTTGTGCAATACGAGCAATGAGTTCTTCAACTTTTTTGCCTGCTACCATCATCATGTCGGCAAATTCATCAACTAAAATAACAATAGCGGGCAATTTTTCTAATAATGGTGGTGTTTGAGTAAAAGCATCTGATGGCTGCCATGTGGGATCTATTAATGGCTCTCCTGCCTCGATAGCTTTCGCCACCTTTTCATTAAAGCCTTTAAGGTTACGCACACCCAACGCTGACATTAATTTATACCGTTGCTCCATTTCACCAACACACCAACGCAGTGCATTAGCAGCTTCTTTCATATCGGTAACAACTTCCGATAATAAATGAGGGATACCATTATAAACTGAAAGCTCAACCTGTTTAGGATCAATCATAATCATGCGCACATCTTCTGGCGTTGATTTATATAAAATACTAACAATCATGGTGTTCACGGCAACTGACTTACCGGAACCTGTTGTTCCTGCCACCAATAAATGTGGCATCTTGGCCAAATCTGCAATAACGGGTTTCCCTGAAATATCACTGCCAATAGCCATCGCAAGATGAGAGCTAGACTCAGCAAACGCCGGTG
>MAAB01030457.1_pt1 | contig 14409 bp, 13 predicted proteins | sample 1115991 | NCBI WGS metagenome assembly MAAB01 (sample SAMN04961124, study PRJNA320927) | seawater metagenome | isolation source: sample BD02T18 sea water enriched with oil for 18 days | place: USA:Gulf of Mexico | collected 2013-07-27
TTTGAAGCGTAACGACAGTGAGTTATTTGCTAAACTATCTAAAGAAAATCCTAGTTTTACTCCGCTGGCAATAGCAGCATTTGATTACGCTACATCCGGTATAACATCAGTGGAAGAAGTATTACGGCTAGTTGAAACTATTGATATAAGTTAATTAGAAAAGTAGACATTTAGCAAGTCACATATTTTAGAGTATTGAGAGTTTTATGGCATCATTTAATTATACAGGGCGAAATGCTGGCGGTAGCCAAGTAAAAGACAGTATCGATGCTGCTAATATAGATATTGCCGCGGAAAAATTATTTAAGAAGGGGATTACTCCCATCTCCATTATTGCAGCTAAAACGGGTGACAATGCTGTGAATAATGATGTTTTTGAAATGTTCAACAATGGTCGTGTCTCATTAGAAGAGTTAATCGTTTTTTGTCGACAAATGTATGCTTTGATGCGTTCTGGCGTACCTATATTAAGAGCAATAAATGGTATGGTTGAATCAGCAAATTCAACCACATTGAAAAAAGCGTTAACGGATATTGGTAAACAACTTGAAGGGGGGTATACCTTTTCTTCGGCGTTAAATAGTCACCCAAAAATCTTTGATCACCTTTTTATCTCGCTTGTACATGTGGGTGAAAATACCGGTCAATTGGACCAAGCATTCTTAAAACTAACTACTTATCTTGAGCGTGAATTAGATACTCGTAAACGGATCAAGGCGGCACTGCGCTACCCCAGTATGGTGTTGATAGCCATATCAGCAGCCATGGTGATTTTGAATATTTTTGTTATTCCAACGTTTGCCGATATGTTTTCTCGCTTAGGCGCTGAATTACCATTTGCTACCCGTTTTATTATTGCCAGTTCTAACTTATTTATAAATTATTGGCATTACATGTTATTAGGCATATTTATAATTATAGTGATGATCAGGGAATCACTAAAAACAAAGAAAGGCCGATATCAGTGGGATAGACGGAAAATAAAGATTCCTATTATTGGAAGTATTATTGAACGTTCAATATTGGCGCGTTTTTCACATAGCTTTGCCATCGTTTTAAAGGCGGGCGTTCCCATGACTACCGGACTTACATTAGTGGCTGAAGCAGTGGACAATAGTTATATGCAAGAAAAAATATCGGCTATGCGCCAAGGTATTGAAAGCGGTGAGAGCTTATTACGCTCTTCTGTTGCAAGTGCCTTATTTACGCCTTTAGTATTGCAAATGGTAGCCGTAGGAGAGGAAACAGGTCGAGTTGATGAGTTACTCACTGAGGTAGGTGATTATTATGAACGAGAAGTTGATTATGAGTTGGCAACGCTCACAGCGAGAATAGAACCCTTACTGTTAGTGGTAGTAGCCGCTATGGTGTTAGTATTAGCGTTGGGTATATTTACCCCTATGTGGGATATGGCCTCGGCTATGCAAGGGTAGCTATAAAACTCATGGAGAAAACGCCTAACGGTATTGATAAGAAACAGCGCTCAGTGTATGAGTTTGTTATTGTGGTTGTCATTGTTGCTATTATGATGAAGCTATTAATCGATGTTTTTTTTAGCCAACAGGCGAAAGTAACTAATACCGCGTTTAGTAGTTTGTCGCAAAATTTTACTAGTAAAGTTAATGTTGTACATGGGCAGTGGCTTATGGATAAACAGCCTAATATTGTTGTTTTAAATCGGATAAATAGTAATGAAAGGGCATTTATTAACGTTAATAGTAAGGGGTGGGTAGACAGCGAGCATACTAGCTTGGCTTGCCACAAAATTTGGCAGCAAATATTAGCAATGCCATTACAGGTGGTAAAGTCTAAAGTTATTGCCATTGAAATTCAAAATAATACTAATAAAATCGGTCGCTTATGTCGTTACAGTATTGCTAATGGTCAATATTTTGATTATCGTAGTGACACAGGAAAAGTAAGATTGAATAATTAATTTCAAGTGAATGAATTGATATTGCATATTTGATAATTTAGTTAATAACTACAAGTAATTACATATAATTAACATTGAAAAATAGTATGCAAGTGTTCATAATGTTAGTATAAGTATTTAGGTTAGGTCACTATATAATTTGATGCTAGTGTATATAAATTTTGAACGCATGAGCACTAAGCAGCAACGGATATAAAAGGTTATCCCAATGATAAAAAGTATTTCTCTTACCAGAACTTCTCCAAATACTCGGGTATCAAATCAAGCAGGTTTTACCTTGATTGAATTGGTTATTGTCGTGGTTATATTAGGCTTTTTAGCTGCTACCGCTATTCCGAAGTTTGTTGACTTAACAGAACAAGCTAAACAGGCAAATATAGAGGGTATGGCAGGCGGATTTGCTACGGGTGTTTCGTTAGCACGCTCTCAGTGGGAAGCTGAAGCACGCCCGAAAGATACCAATGATGTTAATATGGTTAACTATGATGGTACTGTTGTTTATCTAACCAGTGAAGATAGAACAACATCGCCGACGATCAGCCCAGGTTATATTGTTGGTACTAACAGTAGCTCAGGTATCAATAGTAATAAAAGTATGGCCATTGTTGATTGTATCTCGGTGTGGAACAGCTTATTACAACAACCACCAGCAATTGCTAGTAGTGTGACTGATATAAATGCAGATAGTAGTTACAGGTATTTAGCCAATGTTTCTGGCGGTGGCTCATCAACCTTGTGTCATTATCATTTAAAAGAAACCTTAGCACGTGATAGTAATGGCGCTTACATCGCCCCATCACCTTTAACAGGAGTAGGTAATAGTTTTACTTACCAACCGGCAAATAGTTCGGTCATTATTTATATCAATGACAAACAACCGTAAAAATTTCTAAAGTATTTTAATTAAATTTGTTCATAAATTGAGGAAAAAGCATGAGAAGTAGTATGAATGTAAAAACAAGTCAAAAAGGTTTTACCTTAATTGAATTGGTCGTAGTCATTGTGATTTTAGGTATTTTAGCGGTAACAGCGGCACCTAAGTTTATTGATTTAACTGGTGATGCTAAAGCCTCTGTAGTTCAAGCGGTTGAAGGTTCACTGAATTCAGCAGCAGATATGGCACATGCTAAAGCATTGGTTGAAGGTACTGTTAATGGTTCTTTAAGTATTGCTGGTCAAACTATTGTTTTTGCTGAAAGCTATCCTAATGCGGCTTCAATTAACTTGTTAATGGATATCGATGCTGCTGTAAGTGGTACTCCAGCTGATTTTGTTTTGGGTACTTCTGGCACATCTACAACTTATACACACCCTTCAGCAGCTACTTCTGCAGAATGTGTAGCATACTATACGCCAACAACAGATAGAAATATTAAGCCGATTATTCGTAGTATTACTACAGACTGTTAATTATTCACTAATCTCTTGTAAAAGAATAAGTAAATTGAAGCCGAGCTAAGCTCGGCTTTTTTATATCTAAAATTTTCCTCTAGCTGCATTGGAAAGCCCTTTGACATTCATTGGAAATTGAAAGGAATAAGCTCGAAGGTGCTTTGTAAAGCTATTTTAACAGGCTTGAGTAGATAATCAGCATAGGTTGTTTTAACTGTCCAAACAAGCCCCAATTGGGATTACTTATTAGGGCTATCTACTCTATCTGATTGTAGAACACTATCTTGCCAGCTCTCTTTTTGAGGATATGTACGCTTTGCTTCATTGAGCAACAGCTGATATTTCTCAGTTCTATTTAAAGTCTTTAAAACCAATAATACATTTGAATAAAGGCCCATTCTCGGTTTGTGTTTTATCCGCATCAGTGCCCATTTAAGGTAGCTTTCTAATTTAGTTACATCTTGCTCACCAAGACCAGAGATGAGTATATGTGCATATACATTAGCATCTAATCTGCTCTGCCATGCTATAGGGTTAATTATGTCATTTAATCTTTTAAGTGATTGCGCGTTGCGAGGGCTTTTCTCATGCTCAACTAAAATATTTGCGGTGTGTAAGGCGGTCAATAAAAAGGGAATAAATATACCAGGAATTAACAGTGCAAAAAATCGAATTAAAAAACCTTGCGGGCATGCAATAAAATTATGCCCGGCATTTCCAGTTAAACTATAACGATCGAGCAGCCAAAGTAGAATCAAAAATACAAGCCAATGACTAACTGAGCTATAAAATGGAAACTCTAACTGGCTATGTAACAATATAGGAAACATTAAGGAAAATAATATTAAACCAATGCTAAAGGGGATTTTACGCCAAGTGAATATATAACCGATAGTGAAAAAAACAAACGCTAATAAGGCAACAATACCACCTTCAACAACCCAAAATAGTACTTCATTGTGTGGGTGTGATAATCGGGTGATGGTATTACCTATATCCGGGTTTTCAATAGCATACTTATTAAAATGATCTATGAAACTACGCTCAAAGCCTCCATAGCCGTAGCCAAGTAGTGGCTTTTCTTTGATCATATCTAAACTGACGATGAATTGGGCATCACGAGCGCCGACATGTTCATAAACTTGCTGCCCACGAATGGGCGTGTCAGAGTTATTAAGGCTAATAAAAGCACTCATTATTCCAATCGCAACTATGCTCAAGTTAATAGTTAATTGCATCTTACAGTTGTTATAAAGGTAAGGCACTGAGAGTAAGAGAACACCGATTGCAGCTACAAAACCGGTACGAGACTGTAATAATATAAGTAAAAAACTTGTCGTAAATAGGCAAAAATAGATGAGGCATTTAACCACTAGTACATTCTTAAAGAGTCTTTTCTGTACTGAGAGAAATAAAGCAATAGCCAAACCGGTAGCCATAAAGCTGGCCATAACATTTGGTTGCAAAAACACACCATGTGGCCGACTGCTACCAACAATATAACCGCCCCAATCACCTTCTTCGAACAAAAAGAATTGCACTAAACCAAAGGTTGCTTCAATAACAACAGCTAGTAGAATAAGGGCAAGTAAGCGTAACGCTTCGAGTTTTGATAATTGGAATTGATAGAGAGAAAAAAGAAAGAGTAAACCACCTAATAAGGCTAACACTCGTGGGATGGCGTGGTCGGTAAATTCAAAATGATAAAAAATAGGAATGATTAAAAAAGTGCACCCGAGACTTAGCCATAACAACATTTTGCTATAGTAAATTTTTTTGTTAAGAGTAATTTGCCAAAGGCCCAAAGCAATCAGGATGGAGGTGATTAACCAGGCAAACACATTATAGGATAAATATAAGCCGACCCCACCTGGAGTATCAAGAATAACATGCATTCCTACCAAGAAATAAAGAACAAGGAAAAATTTAAAATAGGGTAATAAAGTCAAAATAAATACTGGTTAAAAATACGGTGATTGAGTATACAATCTATAGCTAATGTGTTGTAAGATATTAATTAAATTTTTGGTAATAAGTTTGTTGATACTAACTTGGTTACTTACACTAATCGCATGCGAAATTAGATAGAGGCATATGATGAATAATAAGGGCTTTACTCTAATTGAGTTAGTCGTAGTGATTGTTATTTTAGGCATATTAGCGGTGACGGCTGCTCCTAAATTCATGAACTTAAAAGCAGATGCAAAAACTTCAACTTTGTATGGAGTGCAAGCGGCTATGCAAAGTGCTGCTGCACTTGTTTATGGCAAGTCAATTGTTAAAGGCAATCATAAAGAGGCTTTTAGTACTTCAAATACCGTAAATATTGGTGATGAGGCTGGATTTTATGGGAATGGCGAGTTATTTATCACATATGGTTACCCTATCGGTGATGAGGATGAATTTGAAAGGCTAGTACCACTTGATGCTGAGGGAACATATAAATATCATAAGTTAGGTACAAGTATTAAAACTTTAATTGTCTATTTTGAAGAAGATTATAAGGATCCGGTTACACCGACTACTATCGAAGCTCCTTGCATTGTGGTTTATCAAATACCAGAAGGACCTGGCCAAAGTCCTTCGTTTAATGTCAATGATTGTATTTAATGCATTCTAAAAACTTAAACCATTCGAATAACCAAAAAGCTTTAGGTTTTACGCTGATTGAGTTGATCGTTGTTATTATTCTTATATCAATCATGTCGGTAACAGTGCTGCCAAAATTTTTTAGCTCAAATGGCTTTGAAGAGTTCACTTATCGTGATGAGATAATCACTAAATTAAGAGCAATTCAGCTGCGTTCAATGCAGCAAACTAGTGACGGAATGTGCAATGTTATTCAAGTTGAAACCACTATCCTAGGTTTACAAGCAACTGATCCAGACACTGGTTTATGTACTGCAGGTTATTCAGGCGATACAACAACCGTGACTGTTGATTCCAACCACAGTGTTAGTTTTACGCTTTCTGAAGGTCTAACTAGTTTCAATTTCTCGACATTGGGTAGGCCAATAGGTTGCATTGTCGAAGATCCCTGTGAAATTACAATCACAGTAACAGGAGAAAACTCACTAGAAATTCTTATAAACTCAGAAGGCTATATAAATGCAAATTAGTTGTTCTGGTTATTATTCACGTCATAAAGGTTTCACGTTAATAGAAACTATTGTCGGTATGGTTGTTTTAGCGATATCTTTCTCTGTATTAACCACACTGATTTATCCTGTAGCACAACAAAGTGCTGACCAATTACATCAAGTAAAAGCAGCAGAGTTAGCACAGTCAATGCTGAATGAAATTCAAAACAAAGCCTTTGATGAGAATTCAGACATGGCTGGTGGCCGAGTGCGCTGTGGTGATGCAGGTGCTGCTGATTGTTCTTCGACAATGGGACCTGAGGGAGCCGAAACAAGAGCCACTTTTAATGATGTCGATGACTATAATAACTTGGAATATGGCACTTTATATGGAAAGTCTGACATTGAAAACTCACAAGGGAAATCTAACGTTGAAGGAATAGATTTATATATCGGCTACTCAATGAGCATTTCCGTCTGTAATGATGCTAGTTATGATGGAAGCTGCCCAAATGATATATCAAGAGTTGCGATATCAACAGCTAAGTTGATTACTGTCACTATTACCACTCCGACTGACTTTTCTATGAGCTTTTCAACCTATAGGGCTAATTTCTGATGAAGCAGCAAATAGGCAAAAAGTCTACAGGTTTTACCTTAATAGAAATGATAGTTGTTATTATTATATTAGGGGTGCTTGCTGCGGGAATTAGTACCTTCATTTCACTTTCGACACAAATTTATACTGAATCAACTGCTAGAGAGCAGTTAGTGTCTTCAGCACGTTTTGCTCTTGAACGCTTGAACAGAGATATTCGTAAGGCACTGCCTAATAGTCTAAGGCTTACAAACGTAAATCAATGTTTAGAATTTACACCTATTCTTGAAAGCACTACTTATACAAATATCCCTGTAGCTCCAGAAATTAAGAGCAATTCTATAAGTGTTATTCGTTTTGATGAGACCTTAAATGACACTTGGCAGGCCATAGTTTATCCGCTAAATCCAAATGATGTTTATGATAATGATAGCGGTAAACGGCATGAGGTTGAGAGTATTGTTGACGATACTTTAGCTGAATGGGATATTGTTATAAAAGATGGTTCTGCGATACATTTTACTGAAGACTCACCTACTCAAAGGCTTTATTTTATCAATATAAATGAAACGGTTGAGTATTGTTTAATAGGTGGAAGCCTGACGAGAAATGATACTTTGATGGCACAAGATATAGTTAATACTAACCCGTTTGAGATTCAGCCTGCAACTTTGCAGCGTAATGCTATGGTGCAAACGCATTTTAGATTTGAAAAAAATAGTGAGCAAGTCACCTTTAATAATGAAATACAGGTGCTCAATGTGCCATAAGTTATCAATAAAAATAAGAGTATCAGATAAACAAGGAGGCAGTGCTTTGGTACTTGCTCTGTTTATTATGGTTGTTACAACTTTGTTGGGAGCAGCGCTTGTTCGTATGATTAGCGCAAACTCGGAAACTATTGTTTATGAAGTTATTGGTACTCGAGCTTATCAAGCAGCACAAGCCGGGGCGCAAAGAAAACTGAGTGAGGTGTTTCCTTTATTACCGGGTAGTGTCCAATGTTCACAAAATACTTTGTATAATGAATTCTCTACGGTACAAGGGTTAAATAACTGTGTTGCTATAAACGTTGACTGCATAGAGGGGCCTATTGTTGATGACATCACCTATTATACTATTACCAGTACAGGTCAGTGTAATGTCGCAGAGGTTTTTACTTCAAGAACCATTGAGATTAAAGCGAGAAGATTAAACTAATAATACTTAACGTTGTAGTGTCTATTTTTTTTACACTTTTATTTCCATCAAAAGAAAAAGTTATTTAAGATTCTGAAACTGTTAGATAAAACCTTTTTGGCATGATATGTGTATCTGTTGGGTTTGTCATATGTGGTTTTATTCCTCGTCGGAGTTCTAAATGAATAAGTTTGTAGTAAATATCATTATTTTTATTGTCGCTCTTTCCTTTTCTTCACTTTCTCAAGCGACTTTGATCACTAACTTAACTACAGCAGAGTTAGATTCAGCTGATTATAGTAATGCTGAAGATCATCTTACTGATGATTTGTTAGGTGTTAATTATATAAATTATAAAGGTTACGATTGGGCTTGGGTTTCTCCTGTTAACTTAGAAACTTCAGGGGGAAATACTTTATATGCACCTGAATTGCAAAAAAATTGGCTATTTGCTGATAATGGATTACTTAATATTTTAAAGAATGAATTAACGTTAGCTGATTTTACTAACGATAGTGGCGCTATCATTCACTCAGTTGAATTTTTTAATTCTAATTATGAGCATGTTGATGTAGCTGACTTTAATTCAGATTTTGTAAATAGTGAGTGGACTGTTGATGGGTCATTTATGAGTGGCCTTTTTGGTGGACAAGAAACTTTTTATGTCAGAGAAGCACCAACCGCCGGTACTAGTCCAACGCCTATCCCAGAACCTTTAACTATACTTATTTTTGCATCAGCTTTTATCTTATTACACACTAGGTTGAGAAATAAATCAGCTTAGTTCTACGATATCGTTCATGTACTAGACCACTCTTCTGAGAAAGCTCTGTTTACAGGGCTTTTTTTATGCTTTATATTGCAAAAATAAGTGCTTAGCGTTACCTTTGTACTAACTTCTGTCATATAAATTGTAGCATTAACGTCGTGATGTCTAATCCTCTTCCACAATTTCTTGAAAATAGACCTCCTGTCAATTTACTAAATAGAATTAATCAGCAAGGTAATTCTATAGTGTTACCCATATTTGTTATTACAATATTGACAGTCTTAGCGACTAGAACTTCGTTGGCTGATAACTCTGCTATGCAGGCTGATTTACGGGAGATGTCTCTGTTGAATAGCTTATCAGCTTGTCTGTTAGCTGCATTGTTAAAATCCCATAATTTTTCCACATCGAAAATGAAAATGGGCAATCCCTATTATTGTAATGCTGAAGCATCAGGTAGCTGGTATGCGGTGTACCCACAAATAGGCGAGATGTTTTATCGCATAATGATTTTAGTTAAATGCGCTAGTTCGACACTAGTGAATAATATTAAAGATGGTGTTAGTAATAGAATCCTCCAATCTGAAGCGAGGATTTTTAAATGTTGTTGAGAATTATTTATATCATTTTTTTTAACTGTATTTTATTACAAAATGCTGTAGCAACAACATACGATTTCGATAGCCGTACTCCAGGTGTTAACATTTTTGCCTATGATGGTCTTTTAGATGAAAATTTGATACCACCGACAAGTGCAACAATCCCATCTACAGAGCACTCTGCATCAGAATACAGTGATATTCAATTTGAGGATGAAATTTATGACTATTACAATGTAACTCAAAATGGACGACACGGTGTACAACGTTATGTTTTTGAAATTGATGAAGATAAGAGTGATGTTAGTAAAATAGATATTTATTGGCGTGGTGCCAGCAGTAATTCTCACTCTCCTAGAGAGGATGGGGTCGAATTGTATATTTGGAATTATGTTGCATCTTCTTATGAATCTATTGCTAATAGTGGTGATGTAGATAGTGTTATATCATTAACATCGAGTATTAGTAATAACATTGCAAACTATATTGGTGGTGCTAGCGATAATACAATTACTTTTTTTTTAACTACCAATGATAAACGTACGGGTAATCAAAACAATGAATTGTGGGTTGATTACGTCAAGCTAGATATTTCTGAAAATGTTACTCCCACTAAACTCCCTATCCTTGATTACCGTTTTGATGAGTGTAGCTATAACAGCGATCCTGGAGAAGTCATCGATCAATCAGGTAATTATAATGCGGATACTAACAATGTCCCAAGTCCAATTGATAATGCGATTATAAACAAATCGATCGACTTGTCGAACGATGATACGAGTGACTGGGTCAATGTACCAAAAGAAGCCATTGATAATTTGGATGATTTTACAATATCAACTTGGATAAAGACTGGGGTTAGCAAATCACAGCAAGAAGTTTTTCATGCCCTAGGTAATAACAGTAGCGATGATGAATTAGAGATCTATTTATCTAACTCAAGTAATGTTTATGTTAAATTAAAAGATGAGTCAGATACGCTCTCAAATAATATAACGTTAACAGACGGTCAATGGCATCATCTTGTTTTAACAAGAATTGATGAAGATATTTGTTTGTACGTTGACGGTGATTTTAAAAATTGCTCAGGTAACTATGATGATGGAGCTCTATCAGTACCAAACGATAACTCTGTCATTATCGGACAAGAGCAAGATATCATAGGCGGTGATTTTGATGCTTCACAAAGCTTTGAGGGCCAACTTGATGAGTTTAAAATTTATGATACTAAATTATCTGACACTGTAATAAGTACCCTTTATCAAAATGAAGCAGCAGCTAAAAATTACGATGGTACAACACGAGATGCTGTAGATTGTGACGTGATTGAGCTAGTAGCAGGACGAGTTACCTTAAATAATACTGCAGATGACCCCTCATTTACCCATGTTTGTTTTGATGAACCCTTTTCGGAAGTTCCTGTCGTTTTTAGCTTGCCTACTACTGCGAGTAATGCCGATCGTCTGGCACTTAGGATCCGTAATGTGACGGTAAATGGTTTTGATATAGCTCAGGTAGAATCACCAGAGAAAGCCAATCCAAATCAACCAGCAGGTAACCTTTCTCAAACGGTTGATTTTTTGGCAATAGTCGAGGGGGACTATGATTTAGATGGTGGGGCGAAAATGCGGGTAAGCAGCGTAGCAACTAAAGTATTTCAAGGTCGATCTCTTGGTAATAATGGTAAGGGTTGGGAAACAGTCTCTACAGCAGACCTTGGATTTTCTCAATCACCCGCCATAATTGCTTCTATTCAAACTATGAGTAATGAGCCTAATAATTCAAACTTATCAGGTCCTTTCCCTATTTCTGAACCTTTTTTAGCAACGACTATTAGAAACGTGAATAACAATTCATTTCAGGTTGCACTTGAGCGAGGAGAAACCAATTCCGGTACTATCACCAATAATGAAACCATAGGTTACATCGCAATCACGCCCGGCTTTAATGGGCAGTTAACAAGTGACATAACTTATGAGTCCTTTAGAAGTGCCAATAACATTAGAGGTATTAATACTTGCCGAGTAGTTGGACTCAATAACTATACAGAGACACCCCTTATTATTGCCAGTCAAATTACTCGTGCTGGTACAGATGGAGGCTGGCTGAAACGGTGTTCTATTTCAACTTCTACTGTTGGCTTTAGCATAGTGGAAGACGGTGATAGGGATATGGATACTAACCATATAAATGAACGAGCAGGTGGTTTAGCGCTAGGAGGTACTTTTAAAGACTTTACTAATAGTTGTCCTTCAGCTGTTGATCACTTTGAAATTGGTCATGATGGTCAAGGTCTCACTTGTCAGCCAGAAAATATAACGGTAAAAGCTTGCGCAAACTCTTCATGTAGTTTGTTAAATAATGATGCAACTGATGTGCAATTGTTAATCAATGACACGTTTGATAAAACAATTACAATCGTAGGAGGCACTACAAATACCAATTTCTCTTATACTAATGCGGGAACGGCAACATTAAGCTTAGATCAAACTTTTGATTGCAAGAATGGGTCATCAACCAGTTGTGATGTTGTTTTTTCGGATACAGGTTTTAGGTTTTATGAAAATACAGAAACGAATCCTATACCCACACAAATCTCTGCCAAGCCATCAAGCACATTGAAGATTCAAGCGGTTGAAAAAAATCCTAACACAGGAGCTTGTCAAGCCGCTTTTATTGATACAACTGCGATTGAAATGGCCGCAACTTGTGTTGACCCCATTGCGTGTGCTGGCAGTCAAGTGGCTATAAATAATTTAATTACAACCGATGATATAACTACTCTTAACAAGAATTCAGTACTCTCATACAGCTTAGTAAATTTAGATTTTAGTGATGATACGGTGAACAGTGCTGAGTTTATTTTCACTTATCCTGATGCGGGTAAAGTTCAGCTCCATGCTAGATATAATATTCCAGATGAAAATGGCGATCCAAGTGGTAATTATATGCTTGGTTCATCTAATGAGTTTGTTGTTCGACCTTTTGGTTTTTTTATTGATGTCGTTGGCAACCCTAAAGCGGAAACCGCAGCAGGGACTAAGTTTATTGCAGCAGGAGAAGAGTTTTCTACCGTATTGAAAGCAGTTCAGTGGCAAGCAGATAATGATACAGATCTGTCTAATAACCAAGTCACCAAGAACTTCGGTAATGAGCAAACGCCTGAAACAGCAAAAATATCACCGAATATGGTACTTCCTAACGCATCTACAATGCCTATTTCTGGTGTGTTAGGAAATTTAACTAATGTGACTTTTGATACTTTTTCAGCTGGTAGCAGTGCTGAACAAGGTATAGCTACCAATGATGATATGACATATTCAGAAGTTGGTATCATTAGTTTTACTGCAAATTTAGCCGATAATAGTTATCTTGGTGCTGATGATGTTGTAGGAAGCGAACCTTATGTCGGCCGCTTTATTCCTGAACATTTTGTTCTTACAAAGTTTGATGGTGATCTCGCTGCTTATTGTGACAATGGGACTTTGCCAGAGGTTATGCCCTTTGCCTATAGTGGGCAAATGAGCAGTGCAAGCCCAAGTACTGGTGGTGCTATTCGCTATGGGGTCAGCTTAAACCCAAGTTTCACCATCACTGCTAAGTCTGTGAATGGAGCGAATACTACCTTGAATTATACAGGGGATTTTATGAAGCTTGTAGGTGATAGTATTATTCGAAAAACTATTTCACAAGGTACTGATACTTTCTTTGCCCCAATTATGGATGGCGAGAAAGATGGTTCGCAAGGCTCTAGATTGACGCTAACCTCTGATTTGAAAGTTGTTACTACCGCAAGTTTAAAAAATAATGAAGCTAATGGAATAGTAACTTATACCTACGAAAGTGCAGATAACTTTGTTTATCATCATGTACAAAATGCTGAAACTGAAAAATTTACTGCTGATATTAATTTACCAATTGTATCTGTTATTGATCTAGATGATGTTGCAGCGAAGGATGCAGATGGCGATTTTGATAATGATGGTGATTTAAGCAATGCCGATGATACAGTTTTGACTCTTGAACCAACAGGTGTTGAAATTCGCTTCGGCCGAGCTCAACTTGAAAATAGTTATGGTCCTGATACTTCAGATTTACCTCAAACATTGTCAATTCACTATTACACCGAAAATGGTTATTTACTCAGTGAAACAGATATTTGTACTACCTATAATTCCGATAATATTACCTTAACCGATATTAGCTTAGGTGCTGATAAAACTGACGTGAAAGCCCCTGTATCAGGAAAATTTTTTGATGAAATGCCAAAGGGTGAAACCCGTAAGATAATTTTAACTGCACCAACGACTGCTCCAAACAATGTTAATACTGGTCAGGTAGAAGTTATTTATACTATCAGTGATTGGTTGAGATACGATTGGGATTATGATGATGAAGGTATTGATGGTTTGCTTAATGACAATCCTCGTGCTGTTGCAACCTTTGGCATTTATCGCGGTAATGATCGCATTATTTATCAACGTGAAATTTCTCGCTAAATGAATTGGCTTAATACCCAAATTGAAAGTTCTTTAAATGATATAAATCCTCAATAGAGTAACGAGGAAGAAGACTGATAATAATCGAAATGGTTTATCGCTTTTTCCTCGAATAAAGCGCTCTGTTTTCCCTTCTAGGTAGCAAATTCTTCTAGAATACAGCTACCAAATATTTCATTACTTTTTCTTTACTTTTTATTGTAAAAAAAGCAACACATTAGATAAATTCTAAGGTATCATTATCCGATCTGCTTTTCGCACATTGACAGCGTCTACTTAATTAGTACTTCACAGGACATTTTGAGCTTATGTTTAAAAAAATACGCGGCATGTTTTCTAACGATCTTTCCATCGATT